>JAAUXU010064735.1_pt1 | contig 32457 bp, 22 predicted proteins | sample 7278151 | NCBI WGS metagenome assembly JAAUXU01 (sample SAMN14350113, study PRJNA611818) | marine sediment metagenome | isolation source: surface marine sediment (1.8m) | place: French Polynesia: Moorea | collected 2018-08 | reverse complement strand
GAGGTCTGCGAAGTCATCCTCAATGTCCTTGAGGCTGCTAATTTGACAACTATTATCCGACATCTGTGAACAGCTGAAATAAAATTGCTGTGAGACTCATTGCTGTTATTGCTATGGTGAATTTGGTTATTGTGAGACTTGACTATGTGACAACTGGAGCACCATAGAACCAGAAAAAGTACTAGTCATCCGTGGAGACCTTGAACACTTAGATGGCTGTCACATGTCGACTATCGGAGGGTCCACCCAGCCTGAGCAGCTGCGTTACTACACATTTTTATGTGCATACGAAGAAATCCTAAAACATGAGGTCTTGATTTTTAGTTAGGCACCCTCAGAGCTTGACAGGAGTCCAAAGAGCTGACGGTCATTGCACTTCCTCACTTCAACGTTTTCATAGGCCCAGCGTTGATGCTCCTGAGCATGAGATCCTGTAACGCGTATCACGACAATTCGACACAATCCTTACTGACACAGCCCTTTCTGACACAACCGTTATCGACACTACCGTTACCGACACATTTCAGGGTTGCAAAGGCCAGTAGCGAGATAAGGCGGACAAGATCTTTGCAGCCCAGATTGTCTTCAGCCCCTTGGTCCAGGAACTGATGGGCCAAGGGGCTGGGATTGTCCTACGAAAATTTCAGTCAATTTCATCAACGTTTCCTCCCCGAAAAAGCCAACTTTCCAGCCTCTTTGGTGTGCTGCCCTGTCAAGGACTGTATACTTGGAGAAGATGGGTCGTGTCAGTACAGGTTCTTTGCTGCAATGTACTGTGTCAGTAACGATTGTGTCGAACTGTCGTTAAACCCCCGTAACGAGCTAAGTATCAAGCTTCCCTAGGTTCGGTGTTTTCACTAGTGCAACGCTGCTGATGTTCAGCTTGGGTGGCTGTAGTGTGCTGAGAATCCTCAGGAAATCCGAGGTTCGATGCGTTTACCGCTGCACTGCTTGTGCTCTTGAACTTGGCAGAGGTATAAAGTTCAGACAATTGTTCGTCTCTTCTCACTTCAATGTTTTTATCGTCACAACGCTGAAGCTCTTGAGCTTGGGGGACTATCGTCAGCCGAGAATCCATCGGCCTCCGTAGGCCTTCTGATGCATGGCTGATGCTCTTGAACTTGGCGGGACTGAGAAGTGACGAGAATGCTTTGTTTCTTTTGATCTCCATGTTTTCACTAGAGCAATGTTGGTCCTCTTCAGCTGCTGAAGCTCCGATGACCTGAGAATCTATGGGTCTCCCCACGTTCAGTGGTTGCACTGGTGTAATGGTGGTGCTCTTGAGCTTCGCGGAGATGGACGGTACAGACAATCCTTGGTTTTCACTCGCTTCAGTGCTTTTGCTTGTGCAGTCTTGGTCCTCTTCAGCTGCTGAAGCTCCGATGACCTGAGAATCCATGAGTCTCCCCACGTTCAGTGGTTGCACTGGTGTAATGGTGGTGCTCTTGAGCTTCACAGAGATGGACGGTACAGACAATCCTTGGTTTTCACTCGCTTCAGTGCTTTTGCTTGTGCAGTCTGGGTCCTCTTCAGCTGCAGAAGCTCCGATGACCTGAGAATCCATGAGTGTCCCCACGTTTGGTGGTTGCACTGGTGTAATGGTGGTGCTCTTGAGCTTCACAGAGATGGACGGTGCAGACAAACCGTGGTTTTCAATCACTTCAGTGCTTTTGCTCGTGCAGTCTTGGTACTCTTGAGGTGGGAGGGCTGCAGTGACCTGGGAATCTATGGGTCTCCCCACGTTTAGTGGTTGCACTGGTGTAATGGTGGTGCTCTTGAGCTTCACAGAGATGGACGGTAAAGACAATCCTTGGTTTTCACTCACTTCAGTGTTTTTGCTCGTGCAGTCTTGGTACTCTTGAGCTTGGGGAGCTGTAGCGTGTTGAGAATCCTCCGGCTTCTTTTTGCTCACGGCCAATTTGGTCACTATCTTTGCCGTAGGGTTTTTAAGACAACTCCACATCAAGAACTTGTGCTCCCTAAATCCAATGTTATGTCTTTTGACGTGCGTACGCACGCTTTTTGAAGAGCGTATTGTCTTTTGGCAGATGATGCACCGAAATGTGGTTTTAAAGAAAGGCTCTTTTCCATATTTTGCCCTGTACTTTTTCATGCTCATGCCATGCTCGCTTTTCACGTGAGACTTCAAGCTCTGTGATTGAGTGGTGTGATGCTGGTGGCACTCTTGACAGCTGTAGAGACGAAGATCAGAGTAACTTTCATCCCCACTGATGAGCTGGTGGTACTGCAGCAAGTTGATGTTGTGCACACGAGAGAGATGTCTGCTGAGCACCAAAGAATCCCCCAGAAGCTCATTGTCGCACAATCTGCAAGAAACCAGGTTTTCCATTACCAAGAGACTCCCAAACTTCTTCATATACTGCAACGATGTCAAGCAGTGACGGGTATAGATATGAAGGAGGGCCTCCATCTTGCCAGAGAAGCAGGTGTCACACACTGCGCAGAGGAAAACACATTGGTCATAAGCAGACTTTATGGGAGGATAGGAGAGAATCTTCAAGGGGTGATCATGAGGCAATTCTGTAGAAGCCAGGAGAGCTGCATCTTGCTCATCTAGCTCTTCCAGCCGTTCAAGCAGGTGATTGGTACAGCTCTCACTTTCGATCATGGTGATTTCACCAAGATCAAGCAGTTCCTTTTCATCCTCCTGAACAGTTTCGTTCACACTTTCAACGTTATACTCTGAAGTGCTCGAAACATCACTAGGCTCAAGCTGTTCCTTTAGATCCATTGGGGAAGCCTCATCCACACTATCGACACGACCTTCAGAGACTGTTGATGCATCTGGCATATCATGCCAATAAAAGGTGTAAAAATACCTTTGCAAAGAGTAACCGTGATGGTTTTTTAGATGTAGCATCATCTTCCCCCTGTCTTGCATCACGCTCTTGTCACAAATCTTGCAAATGTCCAGCTTCTCTTCCAGACAGGCTGCTTCTGGACCAGGGAAAAGCTTCAGGTAAGTTTTGGCATCACGACCCTGGCAGCCATGGGGCTTCAGGAAGTGGGACCAAAACTCCAAGCTCCCTGGAAAGGTGGTCAAGCACAAGCGGCACTTATAGGGGCACTGAGTCATTTTAACTTCTTCAAAAGCTTTGAATGCTTCTTGGAAATCTTCATCATCCTTGACCAGTTGAAAACCCCCCGAAGTAACTTCCTCCACGGTTGCGAAGGATGCGTGAGCTTCCAACCGAGCTCGTTTAGGCGGTGGAGGAAGACCTGCAACAAGTGTAAACACAGAAATATAATAGCATTCTTGATGATATACATGGTTAAAGGAAGGCACATCTTCTGCCACCTGCTTCCATTTCCCTCCTAACCCACAGTCATCCCCTTTACAGCCTTTCCAACGCTCCGTAGTTGTCCTTCCACGTTCTCTTATGTAATTTCCGTGCCATTTTTGTCAGGTACAAGAGAGCATCAACATCATATTATGTTTTGGAAAATTTCAACTGAAGCTTTAACCCGGCCTCCTTCAGCTTTAACGATGGTCCCCAAGAGGTCTTGGAATGTCTGTCACTAGATAGGTCACCCCTGCGCTTATCAGACAATCAGTTCGACTCATACAATACCTGTGTCTGAGTCAGACGCTAAAGTTATAGGCGCACTCTTGGCTGAATCAGACGCTAAAGTTATAGGCGCACTCTTGGCTGAATCAGACGATAAAGTTATAGGCGCACTCTTGGCTGAATCAGACGATAAAGCCACAGCTGCTTTCTTGGACACTTCTTTCTTCTCGTTCACCTTGTAGTTCAGTTCAACGAGCAAGTCCAAGTTGTCCTTCACTCTGTGTGCAGAGGCTGCAACAGACATGAAAACATAATGCGTGTTACCACAGTAACCTCAAAAAGGACCTTACCAAGGTGTTCACGAAACTCGTTCTTCGACACGACCGTGTGGCAGAAGTTGCAGCTCTTTCTTGATCTCGACTCGGACACCGGCCCGGAGACCAGGCATCCGGCTGACTCGGGGTTCACAGAACTCATGGGATTTCGCCGTTGCGCGTTTTTTTTTTTTTTTTAAAAAAAAAAGGTAGGGAGAAGAAAAGGAAAAAGCCGAAGAAGAGAAAGAAAACAGGTGTGGACAAGATCGTTTCTTTGTATTTTCAGTTCCTGGGTTTGTTTATTTTCAACTGGACGAAGGGGATGGATCGTGTCTAAACTAACGGAGTCGAGGCGCGTCAGGGATCTTCGCTCTGCTCGGAGTTGACTCGACTCGGAGATTCATGAGTAGGTTCATTTTCAGAGCACAGAACAGTCATTTAAAAAAAAAATGACGCTTGCGGTAGACATAAACGTCACTTATGAAAAATTGCTGGACTGCCGTGATACCAAAGAAAAGCAGAAAATAAGACGTAGCACTAGAAGTATGAAGAGAAGAGCTTGCAGTACTACTTTAAGATTTCATTCATCTTAAGTGAGTTAAACGTCATCTCATGGAGAGAATTCTTCATGCCACTCATTGACTTGAGGTCGAGTTGGATTCGAGTCGAATCGACTCACATTTTTCCTGATTCGACTCATCCCCACTCCATAACAAACCCTGCGGTGGTCGAGGCGTATGACAGCTGCGCCTGCGCACATATCGACGCGGCGGGAAATTCAAAATTTCGAATAAGTCTCGCAGTGAGTAAAAACAGTTTGTGCACTTGTATTGTCATTCCACTTGCTGCCGAAGTTAAAAAAGAAAAAGGGACAACACTAAGACACTTCCATTCATATATGTTGTTCTTCTGGGATTGCTTTGCTGCAACACGGATGGACAGCGGGGGGTACCGGGTCGTCATGATCAACTTGGACAACTTTTTGTACGGGAATTAAGAGTTTGTTTACCTTCGTAAATCAATCTTTGCAGTTCTTCGTGTCGTTTAGCTAACAAAGATCTAAGGAATTCCATCATGAACTAGATTCTTTAAGCATAAGGCCTGCAAACTTTTCTACACTTTTCATGTGACAGTTGCAATTTTTCTTAACAGCTGCCAACTTGAAGTCCAAAGGGTTTCGTAATTGACAAACTAGCAATGTTAAAGCAAGAAATCTTTGAAGGCGGTCGGTCTCTGAGCAAATCAGCGACGGGCGCTTTAAAAATATCCGCCGGATCCCGGAGATGGTGCAAAAACTGACCTTTTCTATTCTGTTCTAGCATGCTAGACCTCCATGACAAGGTTACTTTATCTCGATGGACATCTTCAGTGGGGTTTAGAGTTCCCCTAGCTATAAGTAGACACAATGGGCATGAAGTTGATCAGGAAGTCCAGTCTTTTTTAGGACCCTCTCTGATACGTTACATTTACAACATGCCATTGCTCTTGTTTAACCCCCCCAAAGTAGCTAATGCGACCTGACATCATTCCTTCGTTCCTGAGCTGTAAGATTGAAAAATGTTCTCTCTTTCGAATGTGGGACCTTATAAAGTCTGTTCAAATTTATCGTGACGTCGGAAGTACGCGCAATACTCAGTAGTTAGATTGTTTGCTCCCTCTTCAGTTGGAAGAACGTATACTGCCAGGTCGGAACGGGGAACCCTCGGACGAAAGACGGGCCGGTCCTGCAAATGCAACAGTGGTCCTCAACTGAGCGTACACCATGTACTCCTAGATACGTACCAGCAGAGACCACGGTGTGTATGGATCGCCTGGTCTCTTCAGGAGGAAGTTTCAGAGCCTCCTCCAAGAGGAGAGCCATGCAGATGGCGACATTCTCGTTGGGCGCGACAGCAAGCAGAGGCGAGTAGCCTTTCTTGTCCAAGAGGCTGGCCGACGAGCCCAGGGCCAATAACGTGTCACATGTCTCCACCAGACCGCCAAGGACACTCAAATGTAGGGGGCTGAACAAAAGATACACATGCCACACTTCTTGCGACAGAATAAAGGGACATCGAGCACGAACCTCTGCCCTTCATTGTTCTGGAGATTGACAAGGTCCGCGGGGTTATTAGCTGCCGCAGCAACTGATTTGATGATGGTGGAGGCCGCTTGGTCTTTTGCAGCCGCAGACAATATGGACTGCTCCGCTGCGGGTGCGCCGCGGAAGCAGGCATAGTGGATAGCGGTGTTGCCTTTGCTATCTGAGGCTGAGAGATCACAGTCGCGGTTTATCAGCAGTTCTGCAAGGACAGGATTTCGTGAGGGGAGCTTAGAAATATGGTTACCACGGACTTTCCTCACCAACTATATCCACATCACCCTGTTTGGCGGCCATCATAAGCGGCGTCATGTCGGTCCTCTTGGTTCTCGGATTCAGCTCGGCTCCTTTATCAAGTAGTAGACGAGCGCATTCAACAGACTTCTGGGCAGCTGGAACAAGAAGTCGCAGACATAACAAACGTCAACCCTCATAAGGGACTTTTTTCTGTTCCTCACCTGCCACGTGGAGAGGAGTAAGTCCGCGATTATCCGCATGATTCACCGATGCTGACGACGAAGTCTTTTCTAACAGGATTTCCAGACATTGGTGACTTCTCTTCAGTCTGCAATTAAAACGCGTCAGCACATGATACATATCAAGCTGCTGACTAGGGCAATCGGACAATCCTGTAACTTACACAGCGCAATGAATCGGTGTTAAGAAGGACTGTTCTGTTAGGTCCAGATTGTCCAGCTCCTTGACCAGGAATTCCACGCATGCTTCGTGCCCGCCATAAGCGGCGTAATGGAGAGGTGTCAGTCTAAGGGGGACAGAGTCACTGTAGTATAAACGAGAAAAGTATTAAGGAGGAACCTTCTCTTCATTACCCTTGCTTATCTCTGGCGAGGGCGTGAGCGCTAAAGTCTTCCACGTTTTCAATCAACAGAGTAAGAGTAGCTATTTGGCCGCTAGCCACAGCGACGTGAATAGCCGTCCAGCCACGACTACTTGCAGCCTTGGGGTCCGCTCCGGCTTTAAGTAATCGATCAACCACTTGCGTCTGTCCCGAAAAGGCTGCGTAATGAAGCGGTGTGAAGCCGTTATGATCGCAGATCTTAATAGGATCAGCTCCATGGTCTAACAGTTCAGAAACGCAATCAGTTCGGCCGGCTGCTGCCGCAAGCATGAGTGGCGTCAGGCCGTCATCAGCCTGGGCGTTCACGCAGGAGGCATCTTCGGTGTGATCCAGCAAGAACTTGAGGCAATCGCGGTCCGTGGCGCAATGCACCGGGGAGAATCCCTTCCTGTCGGCTGCCGACACATGGGCGCCTTTCTGAAGAAGCAGTTGGACTGCAGCAGCGCGGGAGCCCCCTTGCGAGGCAGCAGCATGCAGAGGGGTGCGGCCGCGACTATCCCTGGCGTTTGGATTCTTCACCTTGGAGCAGAGCATGATGATGAGGTCAGTGTGTCCGCCAGCTGCAGCCAGATGAAACGGTGTAGTGCTGAAAGCATCGTAAAAACGTCTGTTTAAACAAAACGTTCCTAGGTTTTTCATTAATGTCATTTGTGTTATACCCTGTGATCACTCCTGGCATATCGAGTCTTTTAAGAACTTCTGAAGGCAAGAATTCAAAAAGGTGAATGAGAGCCTCAGAGTTTCCGGCCGCAGCCGTGTAGTCAATGGCAGCGTAGCCCTGCATCGAAAGAAAAAAGTATAACATTGCAAGATACACACGTTAAGGGGACCTTAAGCTCATATCGTTGACTTATAGCAGAGCCACAGGTCATCACTGAAAGTTCATCAGACGAACTTGCCTTATTGTCGACTGCCTTGGGGTCTGCCATGTGGGAGAGGAGGTAGTGGACGCAGGAGGCCTCCTGTTCTTGGTCCGTGTCCTCGGCACAGCTGAGCATTAACGCCGTGACACCATCATTATCGGCAATGTTTATAGCGCAACCTTTTTGTAACAAAGGATTTCTCGCTAAGGATGGACTATGACATCAGTAAGGACAAGGGTGATCTTACCTGCCATCACCAGAATTTCCAGACACTGATGCCAGCACTTCGCAGCTGCATAGTGGAGAGCCGTTCGACCCTTTTGGTCCAGTAGATTTACAGCAGCCCCACTCTCTACCAGAAATCTCAGGCAGTCAAAGCTCCTGAAAGAAAAGTGTTACAAAGAATTACATCCACGTCAAGTGGACCCCGTTACCTCGTTCGAGGCTGAGTGCACAAAGTTCCACAGCAACACACTGTGTTAGTCTCAGGTTTAAGTGCAAAAGCTCCTTATTTTCATAAACGGTGACAATTTTAAACGCTCTAACACACGTCTACCTTTGTGACATTCCATTCGACCCTAAGCACATGGCGCCAAATTCGTTGCGCCGGCGACTGCGCCGAATGGATGGAGAACTGTCCCGCAGGAAGTTAATTGGACTACAATAAGAGGGCAACGACGGTGAGAGCCAAGGGCGCCAAGCAGCTCACCGCTTCTGTCCCAGGTGCACATGTGTGCACGTACATATCTCAATGCTCGGAGCCGGACAAAACCTACCCTTTGTAAGTACACAGATGCAGACACGTCATGCCAAATTCGTCCCTGTCATTGAGCTCTGGCTTCTTGGAAGAGACGGCGAGGAGAAGCAGGCGGCAGCATTCCACGAACCCGGACTGGGCGGCTAAGTGAAGCGGGGTGCGCCCGGTTTTGTCCTGTTCAAAGACGCTTGAGTGTCGCACTTCGAAAGCAGTGTGCATAACTTATACACAATAGAAACTGCCTAGCCAAAAAGCGTTGCCGCGATCTCACCTTAACGGAAGTGTTAGCACCGGCTTCTATGATTTGAGACAGACTGGCGTGATGTCCGTTTTTAGCTGCCAAATGCGCGGGCGTCTGACCGGCGTTGTTGACCTCGTCTACTTTAGCGCCCGCGTCCAAAAGCATTTGACAGCGAACTTTCCGACCTTACAAGATAATATAATCAATGCTTGTGGCTATTAAGTAGTCATTTAAAGATTCTGTGTCTTGATCAATACACACTTACCATGCATGGCGGCCATGTGAAGAGGGGTGTTGCCGTTCTTGCACTTGACGTTCACGTCTATAGTTGAAGAGCCTTCGTCGTTTATCTCTTCTTGTCGCTTCGCCAGAATTAACTTTAAGCAGCGGTCGGCATTCTGAGCTGAGGCAACCGCATGCAATGGAGTCTAAGAGAATCAGGGGGAAGCCAACAGGAGCACTATAAGTCGCACTCAACTTATGTACTGCGTACTTATTACTGTACCTCTCCCTTGACGTTGGCAACCTCCAGCGCGTCCCTTCCACCAAGGCCTGCGGCTGCTTGGCCAATGAGGATGGCCAGCGCTTCTGCACGTCCGTTCAGACACGCGATGTGCGCCGGCGTGTTGCCATAGCGGTTAACTGCGGCGCAATCTAGATTAAAGTCCACCAGTGCCTGGATCACCATAGAGGCGCAGCTGTCGCCGGTTGAGCAAGGTTCTGTGCCAGGGTAACTGGCTGCGGCGACATGCAGTGGCGTAAACCCATCGCGATCAGAGCATTCAAAATCTGCATCGTGGCGGTTGAGTAAACGAATGATGTCGTCGTGACCTCGAAAGGCGGCCCAATGGACGGCACGACGGTGAAGCTTATCATTCTTGAGAAGAAAACATTGAGTACAGTATATAGCAATAACGCGAGAAACACGCCTTGCAAAAGACATTGCCTACCTGGTCCACGTTGGCCCCATTCTGTAACAACATGTCTGCCATTTCGTAGTGTCCAAAATAGGCAGCCTGGAAAAGGATCAATAGAATTTCCTAAGTCTGTCACTCGCGCTTTGTGAATGGAATACCTGATGCAGGCAAGTCCGGCCCATCCGATCGGTGATGTCAACGTTCTGCAGCCCTGGCAACAGTCGTTCGAGACAACGAACCGAGTTATTGGCGGCGGCGACATGTGCAGGCGTCTGCCAATTCTTGTCACGCGCACTGACGTCACCTCCGTGTTCCAGTAAGACCTTGACCACAGCCTAAAGGAAACAAACTATAGAGCAGTTACGACACAGCACAGTACATTGCCATTACTCACGTCAGACGATGACCTGCAGGCTCGATGCAGCGGAGTCAACCATTTGACATCTTTAGCGTCGACAACAGCGTCCCCCTTATTCAGCAATAACTCGACGACGTCCGCGTGTCCCAGGAACGCGGCAGCGTGTAGCGGAGAACGCTTCTCCGAGTCCAACTTCAGAGCTTCTTCTGGGTGGCTCTCCAGCGAGCGCTCCACGTCGGCCGGGTCACCGGAGAAGATGGCCCGTACCAGCGGAGACTGAAAAAGTCGGATCAATTTTGTCAGTGAGGGACACCTCACATGTTATGTACAGTGCTTAGGATGCCTCCAAGCCGGTGCGCCACCTCCTTTTATTCCGTGAGCGTAGAACTAACTTGTACTACGAGGAGGTAGGGGGAGACCCCGGAGGCCGTTTCGACACAAGCTGAAAAAGCTCAAGCTTTCGTCGAGCGAGTATTAACACAGGGAAAGGCCAGCGGTCAGACTTTCGTCCGGGTTCTTATGCTCGAAGTTCTCGTACCGTGCGGGTTGCTTAGTGAACGAAACCGACAGCAGGGAAGGGATCCTTTCCTCACCTCATCCTTAAGCTGGCGTACTGAACCCATGACTTCTCCGGGAAGGCCGAGATCGGAATAAAATGGACTAGATAGAATCTGTTGCAAAATCTGTCGGTTTGCACCTCGTCGCCGAGCTCGTTTGTTTATTTTTCTTTGCGCGGCGGGATCGTTTTTCTAGGCGCTGCCACCTGGCAACGGAGTCGGGCTAACGAAGGACTTTTCAGACTCGAACGGAGAGACTCGGGAGCGCCCACACTGTGAGGGATGAAAATCAGACGCTGGAGACAAAATGGAGTCTCTCATTTAGCATCATTACAGCACCTCTGCCGAGGACGGAGATCTCGCTGTCGTCGCTGCCCGAGAACCTGGCAATTCTTACACTTTTGGCACAGCCAATCCAAGCAGTCAGTCGGGCCGAACCTCACTCACCCTCACCCTCTCCCATGTCCTCCCTGCCTTCTCACTGCAAGATTGCAAGACGGAAGCAGCCATCATTGAGCGCGTACGCGCGCTCGTGCGCTTGCTCTGCCATCGCCTGGTGCTTTGCCTACTTCTGCTTCTACTTCTTCCATCCTCCCTGTCATTCCCCGAGGGACTCTCAGGCGTGACTGACACACCTGCACGCGCTCGCAGTCAGTTTTCAAGGTCTTGCTCAGGGTCCACTCATTCGCCTTCGGTGTGCAATCCGACGACGCTTACCACGACCGCCATGTGCCCCCTGTACCCTCTTCACGTGGTGTTGCTCTACTTGTGCCTGCTGCTACCGCTCTTGCTGGCGGTCGTGGAGGGGTCGGAGGAGCTCTTCTCGCGCTGGCGGATCAGTTTCATCCCCAAGAAAGTAAACTCGACCGAGGGGCACACGGAGACAGTGGAAGTCTATTGCGATGACTGCTTTGTCCCGGCGGGAACTTCATCCAACTTGAGACTAGTCTTAACCTCGCAACACCCCAACGTGGCCAGTCTTGAGGGTGAGCGACAATTCGAATTGGTCCCTCAGACGGATGACGTGGATAGGCCGTGGACAGTCAACGTCACGGATAGGCCCTGGAAAGTCAACGTCACGGCTAACTTCTTGGGATTCACCGAGATCCAGGCTAGTTTAAAAAAGGAGGGATCGGAGGAAAGCCTGGTTTCTTCCGATAGACTGCCGGTTAGCGTGACACGCGTGAAGACCATCCAGTCAAAGATGTTCGGCTACTCTGTGGCGGTGCTCATCTCCATTGCTTACGTGAACATGGGGTGTGCGATGGACCTGGGAGTGGTAAAGGAGCAGTTGCGACTTCCCATTGGTCCCGCGATTGGCTTTGCATGCCAGTTTGTGGTGATGCCTCTGCTCTCATTTGCCCTTGGCTACATCTTCGACTCCGCACCAATGCGCCTTGGTCTCTTTGTCACTGGAACTTCGCCGGGAGGAGGTGCCTCCAACATTTGGACGCTAATGTTTGGAGGAAACCTCAACCTGTCCGTGACCATGACAGCCATCTCTACATTTGCCGCCTTCATCATGATGCCTGCGTGGATCTTCACCCTTGGCACTGTCATATTTTCTGATTCTGACATAATCATTCCTTACTACAAGATTTGCACCTATGCAGTGTGTTTGGTTGTCCCCCTCAGCATAGGACTTCTTATCACACGCTACCTGCCTCGAGTCTCAAAGGTCATGGTACGAGTCATAAAGCCAATGGCACTCTTCTTGATCCTCTTCATCCTTATCTTTGGAGTGTGGGCCAACTTATACATGTTCAAGTTGATGGACTGGAGGGTGATCATTGCTGGCATGGGTCTACCTTGGCTTGGATTTGCATTTGGATGCACCCTGGCAAGACTCTGCCGCTGTTCCGTGGAGGATGTGACTGCTATCGCTATCGAGACGGGCGTGCAAAACACGGGCATGTCTATCTTCATCCTGTGGTTCACACTGGATCATCCTCTGGGAGACATTGCAGGTGAGCAGAAAGCTTTACTCCGCAAAGGCAACATGCCCTATATCGCCTCAGTTATGTACGACGACTCCGCCACAAAATGATCTGATTGCCGATACAGATAAACGTGCAGGCCGAACTATTGACATGAACAGAAGGACTGAGTACGTCGAGATAGGTGCAGACATTCAAAAGTCTTGTTTCTGTGAGCAACTTTTTCTTTGATTTTCCGTCACTCGTATTGCAAATACGAGTAGCTGAAAGCTTCCCTGCCATGATAAGATCTTAGACTGCGGGACCGATTTGGCGTGGTGGGGAAGGGAGGAGCAAGATCTCCCCCTTCCCATCAACAATGAACGGGGTCGGTCCCCCCCCTAAAAAGCCTTTTTTTTGTAACATTTTGCTAGGTCGATTGGACTGAACTGGGTAGTTGAGATCATGGTAATGGTAAGACAACGCCTTTCTAGTGCCAAGAATATGAAACCTTATGTAATGCAACATGTTCTTTGGTGTAACCCACCAACCCCACTCCCGGGAGGAGCTCCCTGAAATGGGACCTCAGGACTGATACTGACAAGTTGGATGTGGACATGGCTGTGGTCACCAGAGCAGGGAGTCTAAGAACTTGTCCTCAGATGAAGGATTTTCTCATGTGCTGCACCTCCTTAATCGTCATAGTGGTCGTCTTTGATGCAGAGTACGAACTTTACGTCCTATGGTTTCGTACACCTCAGCAATGTGAAACTAAGCAATGTTTTTAATTTCAGACTTGTGTAATGGAGGATATTGAGGTTGGGCTTATGTTATGTTATGCCGTGCAATCGCTGTGCGCTCAATGAAGCAGAAAAAAGGCACCTCTGTCTGAGTGTTCCATGTACCGTATGCATCAGAATTTTTTGTTCTTTTCCGTTAAGCTCGGTCACTGAGAGACTTTGCCAGTGAATATTGTATTCTGAGGAGGACGAGATTTACCTGGCGGAACACCTGCAGTCGTGTCGTACCCGCGTTTGTGATATTGGTTTCATTATATGCAGATGTTTTTTCCGGATTATTGCTCCAACTTGTTTGATTCAAAATGGGAGCATATGTTCACGTGTAAGCTTGTAAGGTATAGAAATTAGTATTTGTACTCTGACAGGGGCAAAAAGGCCCATCAATGCGCTGTTCATTCTATCTTCCTTTCTAAACATTGAATAGAAACATGCATTTTGTGTTGACAGGGAGAGAGAAACACAATACGCAGTAAACTGCTCCGGTAGGCCCTGGTAGCTCAATATAGCATCGTGTCTTGTGTATCTTTGCTTCGCAAGGATGCAGGATGTATTGATAAGGATGTAGTAATGTATGAATAAGGTGTAGGATTTCCAATGATGAAAAATAAGCCGTGTATGACGCACGGATGGACTTAAATATGTACTTCGTAAAGACCTCGTCTAAGGAAAATTTTTGCTGAATTCTACTGAAATGTTTGTCCCTTACAGCTGTTATACCTGTGGCGGCCGCCACCATGACGCCGTTGCCCTTGCTGGCCGCCCTCTGCTTCACGAAGTTGCGAGAGTACTGCGCGAACAAGAACAGCCTACGCGAGGGCGACGTTGAGGGGAAGAACGTGATGTGCGAAATCTTGGACGACATGGAAGAGGAGTCTGCTAGCAAGAGCATCTTCAAGGTCAGCGAATCCAGTCAGAAGCTCATCGGCCACCAAAGAGAGGAGGACGAGGAGGTGCAAGAGGACTCCAACTTGTGAAGGCGCACTGAGCCGAGACACATGGCATGCAAATTTGCGCTTCATCCCAAATTGTAAAAGTCCTTCAGAGTCTCTGCGGAAGAAGCAGGATTTTCCTAGGCTAATATGCTTGATAGTCACCACTGGTATAATGTGTTGCGTGTACGACAACGGTTAATCGAGTCATGACTGTAGTATGCAACTCAACTTATCGAGTCAGAATGATGGTCCAACTTAGTGGACTTTGTCTGTCGTCAAATACGTAGGTTATGGTGATGAGAGAAAATATACAACGGGAATAATGCTAAAACAGACTGATTCCTCTTTTGGACGTCGAGCAGGCTTTGCCGACGTCGTCTTGGTCTGATTGATCTTGATGCGTAGCTCAGAGGTAATCAGTCATGTAGTCAGGCATAGGGGTAACAATGCGAAAGTTGCGGGCAGTTCCGGCCAGGTTCAAGTTCTATATGGAATGCCTTCCACAGAAACCCCGAAGAAAAACCATCGGAACATCAGGAAGACGTTAACAAGACACCTGACTTTGGTGAATTATACGTGACGTTGGGGTGAGGCACTAATTCCTCCACACTCTCAACGGTTGGTGCTGGTATCAGACCACATTCAGGACTTCTTGTCGTACATCTCTCGGGACTGTGGCCGCCTCTATTTTGGACAGCTCCAGTCTTCCTCGTGACTATACACTACAACCGGGCGTCTCCGCCACGAGCTGCTCGAATGCTAGGTCGTGAGTGTTATTCACGTTGGAGGTCTTCGTTGGTCTGTGAGGATCAATTTGGACTGATGCTTAAGCTTATTTCCGGCAGTTTTTAATCACTTTTTGAATGACTAGTAAGCTTTTCGCTGGTATAGTAACAAACACCACATTCGGGGAGTTCGTCTTTCGTTGTGGCGAAAGGTGAGGTCACCCATATACGTGTGCCGTTTGTAAACCATTCTTGTCGGTTCGGTTTTCGGTATAAGCAGTCGGTTTCTGTTCGGCATTGGGATTCCTGTCTGCCAAGAGTAATGTACAAATACTCATGAGTAGGACGCATTTCTACTCATACCTACGTGTAGGATTCAAACTGTGTCCGAGATGGTCATGCTTTTGTCCTAGACAACAGTCAAGGACACATGATGGCTATCTAGACTGGTACGATTTGCTAAAGTACCTATCCTCAACAGCAACACTGATACCGAAAACGACACCGAAACATAACAAGTCATTCAAGTTGGTGTCACCTCAGTGCTTTTGGCATGGTCGGTGTCCAAGTCGGGATACCGCACAAGTCGAATCACGACAGCTTCAATGCGAGGCTCGAATGTGACTCTGATATGGTCTTTCCTCTTTGTGAAATGGTGGGGATCACGTCGATCAGGGGATATCAAGGTCATCATCGCTGTGGCCCTTTGGACAAGCGAGCTTTGTCCTCCACTCCGAATCTACGCAATCGTAGACTGCTTACTCTCATTGATTTCGGTGTAGACATATGGCAACGCTGAAATAGAACAACAACACGAAAGCAGTAGGCAGCTCTGGTCAGGCCCACCCAGGCATAGACAAAGCCGAGATTCGTCCAGAAGGGCCCGACTTACTTTTAGTCATTGACGAGGCCCATAGAGCCTTAATCACAGTCTAAAACTGAGGTCCATAAAAGGCAGGTGACATAAGAACAGCGCAGCTGGGACAAAGGAAGGTGCTTTCGAGAGTTGGCAGTATCCCATCAGACCAAGGTTGTCAAATTGGGACCGTCAGGGATTAATGATGATGGGTTAGATGATGTTTTTGCGTGAAGAGGGATTGAAAATGCATTTTTTATGACCGTCGTTCTTAAGAATATGACGAAGTCATCTTAGCTGCAAACACCTGACTGAGCACTTGTTTTATCATATTAATAGATCCTGCTTTCGAGTCCCCTTTAAGAATACAGCACAATTTTTTTATCATGAGTGGGCAACTCAATGTGGCCATTTTGTATTGTTCTCTGTTAATAAAATCGACCAACAAATGAACCATTTGGGGCAGATATGACGCTTTTTTGCATGAAATGTTCCGTTTACGTAAGTTTCCATCAAGCCTCCATCTTGCCCAGACCATTTACTAACAAAAAGTAATGGTAAAAAACAAATTGTCTGAAAATTCTTTTTATCCGAGGTCTACGAAATTACCTCCGTTCTGAGCATTATATTCACACCTCGTATTCTTTTGTTCACGCTCACTCAATCTCACAATTGTGAACCCTTTGCTATTTTCAGATTGTTTCTCAGAGTCGGTTCTATACATGTAAAGCATGTGAAGAAATTTTGAATCAAACTACAGCGTTTCTCGCTAAAAGGTACTCAAAAATCTCCTATGCCTGGCTTACAAAGTCATGTTTCCCTTATCACCAAATCAAGTCCTGTGGCGCCAGTGGGGAAGAGATTGAAAACATGCGCAGAATCAGTGTGCGTCTTATCCGACCAAAAATACGGTTACGCTATCAGGCTGTCGCTATGGCTGACTTGGGGAAAGAGAAGCAAACACTGCTGTGCAATATACACCGTATGCCATCCACATATATTCCCACATTCTTGACCTTATTTTTCACCTGAAAAACTTAGACGTGTTCAAAAAGTCAACAGAAGAGTCGGATTATGGTCATGAAGAAGGTCGGCAGTCAGGCTCGTTTAAGGGCAAATGCTTCTTTCGCTAAACAATGAATAAGCAGGGTCTTAGACAATACATTTTTTTTGGTATTGTAACACAATACTCAATAGCTTCCCAAAAATGTATTTAATACAATCTATCCATCTATATAAACTACCTATCTATCTTCTATATCTATAAGGCGAAGTTCCCGTATGTACGTCCGTGTGTCTGTCTATCTGCCTGTCAGGCTATGGCCGTCACCAAACTCGGTCAGCAAACGCTACACATCACATGCTCGAAAGTGATCCCGCCACACCTTAGATTTGAGGCCGTTTTGGGGCCAAAATTGAGGTCCAAATCGAGGTCCAATGTTGGGCGGGATTGCGGCGAGTCTTATAATAACCCGAGCAATGCCGGGCACCTCTGCTGGTACTCAATACTTTCTGCCAAAAGTATTGCTATACAATATTCAATACTTTCCCCGAAATGTATTTACTGCAATTTCAATATTTTCTGCCCAAAGTATTGCAGAATGTGTACAATACACAGCAAGAAAACCTACGTAACTTAACCTAACTTTAGTGGAAAAATCAGAAGCCCTTGAAAAATGGCAGCTCTCTGTCCTTGCATGTTACAAGTGAATGTTGTGCAGCCAATTAATTTGCCCGTATTCCTCCCCTAACCCGCTTTGTTTTGCACTGTTATGCAATGTTTCTTATTGGCGGGACACTTAAAAAAGTATTGAAATTTTTTTCCATGCAAAACAATATTTTGAGCCTTTGATCAGTACAATATCAATACTTTGGCCAACAAAACAGTATTGCAATACTTATATTAGTGCAATACTCTAAGACCCTGTAAATAAGACACTCGCTGAATTTGATATGACTGGTAAAATCGTCTCTGCGTGTAGCCCCACCCTTGAGGAAACATAATCTTGGCGCAATTGTAGCATTGTGACTGAAGTACACACAACGTTGGCTTCCTCCAATAATGTAGATTATTCTGAGTTCTAATAATCTTCCTCTGCTTGATGTTTATAGACTGCTGAAAGTGGGCTTACCCTTGACAGGCTGGTGACCCGGCTTGCTATCTCGGGCCGTTGAGCTCTCAGTCTACATCCCGAAACTATTCTGCCCACTTCAGTCAGCTGAGAGAAATGCATACTGGAAATATCTGGGAAGTGTCGAATGAGCAGAAAATGAGAAAGAAATAGGAAGAAAAACGAACACCGACTTCAGAGATGTCGTCTCAACTCTACCCGCGCCCCGAACTGGACGCCAAGTGGCGCTCCTGGGATCCAGCGCAGGTCTTCGACCGGAGGGCGCTGAACAAGGCGTGGAACGACTTGGTCAGGGAGGGAGAGATCCGCTCAGCTGCACCTGCGGAGACGTCTCCTGCAGGAGGTTCGCTGGAAAAGTTTTTGTGGATGAGGCGACCAACAACGGATTCCTTTCTCTTTCAGCTACTTCCGAATCGTCCTGCGGGTGTCCAGATGCATGTGTGTATCCGTCTCGGTCTTCTACCCTGACGAGGCCGGCCAATGAAGAAGCCGCGACGGTTTCTTCGACTGTCGACAAGAGTCGACAGGCCGGAACTGCAACGGGTGCGGACTCTTGGGCGATGGGTAGCAGCAAGAAGATGATAGACAGATGGACTTGGGGAAAAGAACCAGGTTCGTCTTCACTGGTTCCAGAGCAATCTGTCGGATATCGCGGATATGTAATCGCACAAATCTTTCTAGACAACAGAGATCTTCGCCACTGCCTGACTCTGTTGTGCGCCGAGCAGCGCCGCCTCTGCGCCGATGCCTCCCGCACAACGCTCTTCTCCGGACGCTTACGCCGCCGACTTCTGGCACTCAAACGCCGTATGCTCGCCGAGAGGATGGCGCACCGTCTTGTCAGAAACCAATCTCCGGAAAAGAGTCAAGAGGTCAAAGACTCTGTTGACAATGAGGCCATGAAGAGAAACATTGACCCGATTCTGACAATGTCTCCTTCGGACCGGGCGACCCACGGACTGGCCAAGATTGGCTCACGCGCAGCACTCAGCTTCGCGTTCTCATTCTTGAGAAGAGCTTGGAGGTCGGGAAGCGACATTGACTTGTGTTCGGACCTGCTTCAGGATACTGTAAATGCCTTGTGGACTCTTCCGCCGGCCTCTCTGTTTGACGCCAACGTGTCACCAGTCTGGATGGAGGTGGTGGAGCGGACGACGAAATTTCTCCGAGGTGTTGTCAAACAGGATGAACTTTTGGAAGCAGAAGGAACGGTCGTACCGGTCGAGGACAGACACAGAGCGCTCGCCATCTTGCTGGAATTTGCCATCCAGAAAGGTTAAACAAGAACTGCTTGGTTAATCGCATGCCAAATCTCACGTGTTATTGTTGCAGCTTTACTACACGAAATTCTGGCCCTGGCGATGCTTCTGCTTCAGCTGTGGCGAAAGTCACGCCGCCGACGCCGGCGTGGAGGCGCTGGCATTGCCGAAGATGACGACGGCGACAACAGGTCCGCTAGCTGTCCAGCGGAAGATGACGAAGATGACGCGGAGAGCAGGGGTGACCCCGGTGGAGGAATTGCTACAGCCACCAACGCGGCTCCTTTGGTACCCTTTCTGAAAAGACTTGAGACCGTTCAGCCCTTCGGGGTAGACCAGGAAAACGATTTTGAATCAGGTGAAGAACCAGGACAAAGAAACACTGAAGTAGCAAGTGGCGAACGGTTGCAATGATCGAGAACGTATAAGCGAAATTGTTCTGCACCGTATGCAGTTCTTTGTTTCATCATAGAATCCTGGAACGTCGACGACGATGACTTTGAAAATGCGAGTCCGACCAAAACGTTCCTGAGATACTTAGAGTATCCGGCCGATGAGAGCGCTCCCATCGACCTGCAGCAAGCAGTTGTCGTAATCCTGGCTCATTTGGACAGGTTGGCTTGCCCTCATCAGTTTGCCATTCGAGACCTTAATAAAAAGGTAGATTCAAACAATATCAGTTGGTCCAATTAATTTTCGGATGAACACTATTCATGTCAGTTCAGTAACATAACAGTGCTTATGTTATTATTAGCAGAAACACGCCGACAACAGAAGCGATGAAGAGTCTCGCATCTGCTCGCTTAGGTGGTGGGGAGATGTCAAAACGCCTAATGTCGATCCTAAAGACATGCTCATTTCCGCCATGGTGAAAGAGGTGGCGGTCTGCAACAAAGGCCTCTTGGCAGTCACCCGAGAAGGCTTCTTGCTACATCAACCCTTCAGGAGTGGGGTAAGTGAAAGAAGTTGTCCATTTGACGACCAGCAGCATTGCACGTCTCTTCCTCATGTTTAGGATAACCGGACGAAGCAAATCGCCTTGCCTGGGGATTTTGTCCAGGTGACATGCAGCCCAAATGGCCAGTGGGCGCTAGCGCTCACATCCGGGTGCTGCGTGTTTCAGTGGCATTGCGTCTTGGACGACCAACTGGAGATCTCGGCGCGAACCGCGGTCCAGATCGAGCAAGCGGGAGGCAAAGACTTGGTAAAAGTGCAGGCTGGACCAGATCATTGGTAAGCGAACAAGAAGCTTCAAATAGACACGCGGTACGTACGTATAAGTGCAATTTTTACCTTTTTAGTCTGGGGCTGAATGCTAAGAGAGAGATTTTTGTCTGGAGGAGCGAGACAAAAGGCTCCGACTTCAAGCAAGTGACCATTGATGGCAAAAGTGGAGTCGTCATTGACATCGCTTGTGGAGGTGCTCAAACTGAGGGATTGATAACAGAAGTCCGAATCTGAACATAAGAAATTTCATGTACTCAGGAACTTCGTCCAGCGGGTCCATCTTTCTCGCCGTGCTATCGCTTGGATCAATTTACTTTTGGGGCCCTGGTGGGAATATGGAGTTGCCAGCTACGCCCAAGTTGCTGCAGACATCAGAGGTGCTTGGTGGATTGCAGGAACAAATAGGCTTATCGATGATGCCACTACCTGCTATTGCTTCTTCCAGGGCCTCGACATCCATAAAGCCTTTTGTGGCGGCGACTTCTTCCTCGCTGTTGGAAAAAGTGGTGTCATTCATTCGTGGGTGGCCAAGACTGGCGGCTTCCAGCGCATGTAGGACTTGCCTTACTCTTTCAGACCCAAACGCTCGCACAGTGCCATAACCACTTTTTTTTCGAATCTTCAGTCAGCCAAAAACGCTGGAACATCACAGCCTCAAGCAAGGTCAACCTCTCTGGATCTCCTGCGGTATTTCGCACGCCGTCGCGGTCGTGGCTTCAGAAGACAAGGACTGCTTTCGTCGCCGCCTTCTTGGATGGGGCGCCAATGATTTTGGGCAACTTGGCTGCTTACAAGGCGATGGCACGCACTCCTTCTGCCTTTTGCTTGAATCCAGCGGTTCGGTGATGGCGACATGCGGCCCGCGTTCGACGTTTGCCCGAGTGCCCCCTGCCGCTCCTCCGAGTCAGGACTCCCCGCCGTCGTCACGGCCTCGCCTATGTGAAACTGATGAGCTAAACAAGCCGCAGAGACTTCCCTTCGTTTTGGACATGTGCGAGGAGACTTTCTTCTTGTTGGACAAGATGTTGGAACAAGTCTGGCCGGGTCTTTCAAGGTCTGATCCCCCACCCAGGCTGGAGCAGGTAATCAAGGGCATCCCCTAAATCAAATGACGCATGAGCGGACAAGCATATCCGGCAATTTCGGTACATTTACGTAGGAGATCATGGCGGTGTCCTGTCTCAACTTGACGAAGTTACACCTGTCACATGTCCTATCTCGGGGCGGACGTTCGAGAGCCACGACTTCCCTAGCTTTGAGCTCTGATGTTCTTCACTCCTTGAAGCGCCGGATCGTGGAGTTGGCAGGCGGAGAAGGCGTCTTAGAAACTGTCCAAAAGGCAGCCCAGGTAAATATGTTGTGCCTAATTTTCTTCCTTGTTCTTCATATATAAAAAGCAAAGTCCCCGTATGTACGTCTGTGTGTGTGTGTGTGTGTGTGTGTGGGTGGGTGGGTGTGCGTGGATGTGTGTCGGTTTGCCTGTCAGGCTTTGGCCGCCCCAATCATCATCAAACTTGGTCAGCAGACGCTACACATCACATGCTTGCAAGTGATCCCGCCACACCTTAGATTTCAGGCCGTTTTGAGGCCGAAATCGAGGTCCGCAGTTCCCTTTACTACATTGCACAGGCCATAGATGGCTATGCAATAGGTATAGGTCAGCCTCTTGGGAATGGCTGTGCAGGACCAGTTTTGTCAGTAGGTGTCTATGGCAAGAGGAGGGGAGAGATGAAGGTCAGTAGGGGTGGACACTGAGCCGGGCAACCCAGGCAAGCCAAACTGGGGCTTGACCCGGAGACTCAAGGCTTGCTGCTATCACTAAGCTGGGGAAAAGAGAGTGAATGAGGGGTGTCTGGATCAGCCAGTTTCAAAAGAGAAAACAAAATGGATCCGATGCAGGTGCAAAGTGAGTGTCAAGTGCGAGATCAGCGTCGAGGCCAGACCAGCCTCGTGTTGAGCTATGATCAAGTCTGCTGGTGGGCGGGATTGCAGTGAGTCTTATAATAACCCGAACAACGCCAGGCACCTCCGCTAGTGAAATTGAAAACAAAGGGTGTTCAGCTTTGCCCTCCAAATTTGAACAACTTGTTATGTCCTGAACTTATGTAGTGAAACTTCATTGCTAGAAAGGGAGTCCAAAAAAGTATTCTTTTTCAAAACCATTTGACCACATCTTCCCAATTTGAGATTAGCTCACAAATTACAGTTGCACTGAGGAAACTTGCCAAAGTTTCGTCCACTGGTGGAGCCTAATGCGAATAGTCTGCAGATGGAAGACGCATCGTTCGCTTACGTGTGTGGAGCAAAGAATATGCCTGAGCAATCTTTGCAAAAGGTCTCGTCTCGTTTTCCCTACATGGAGATGTCTGGCAGTGAAATGGAGACTGCGATGTCTCTCGGCAATTGATCCAGGTTAGGCGACCCAAGGCAGGATCGCTGGTCGGAGATAAAGGAGGAAAGAAATCGTCAGATGTCTCTAATGTACGGAAAATGATGCCACTGAGTCCGAGAAGTTTTTGTTGTTTTCTGCATTCTGGCGAGAAGAAATAACCTCTGGCAGTGCACAGGTCGGTCCACTGATTTCTCGGGGGGGAAGACGCGGTCTTGCACGGCCGACAAATTGCGGCGTAGACAAATCGCAAATTGTCCTCCAGCGCCATCACCCAGCAAGACCTCGCCAGCTTCTGTCTCTGTCAGCTCTCACGCGCTCGCTCACGTGTGGTGAGTCCATGCATAGCGTGTGTGTGTGTGTGTGTGTGTGTGTGTGTGTGTGTGTGTGTGTGTGTGTGTGTGTGTGTGTTTGGGCAGTGTAGGTAGCAGCGAGGACCTGGTGGAAGAATTTTCTCTCTTTTTCAGTTATCCGAAGAGCCTCGCCTGAGGGCTCGATGAACAAGTGCAACGCACGCGTACGGTGACGTCGTCGCCGTCAAACGAGCGAGCCAGCGATAGAGGATGGGCGCAGATCAATAGACAAACCCAAGATGCTCTCGGTAAATGGGCAAGGGAGAAGTCGTGCGCGCGCTTTGCCATCTCACCAACCGCGTCCTCGTGCACAAGGCCAAGGCGATCGCGCGCCCTGCGCACGCGTGCGCGCCCTCGCTCTCCTCCAGCTGGCGAGGTTTTCGCTCTTGCGGCCTTCAAAGCAGCAGCAGAAGCCTTGCGCTGGTGCCGCCAAAGAAAAATCTCTCCTCTCCACCATTCTGCGGCGGCGGCATGGTCGACTCTCTCTGGAGGTAGCGGGCCAGCGAGAGCGTAGTAAAAGTAGTAGTGCTAACACCACTACCTAGTGAGCTTGTGAGAAGTAGTCACAGCATAGCGGGAGTGGTGAGCGGCCGCGACACCAACGAAGACAGCAGCGAGCGTTTCCTCAGCTGCAGTGGTATCAGCAACGTCTATATTTGTGCTTGCTTCTCACCTAAAGCACGTCTCGGTGGATGCATCTGGCGCGTGAAGAGGAAAAGAAAGCGACTTCACTTCTGCTACCCCCAGATCTGCGCTGTCCCCGGGCATTAAATTGCGCCCATAGAGGAAGGAAATTGTTACTCGAGTGAGGCCGCCGCCACCTTCACACTGCTATTCAGAGACAACCGAGCACAGGTCTGGTTCGTTCGACCCCTGGTGGGTCACGCACATGAATATGTAGCTATCGGACCAGGGGAAGGAATGGATGATCATCTGAGCTGAGAAGAAGTGGGGAGACCATAACGCTGGTCTCTCGCCTTTCCCTCCTGCCACCTTGTGTAATTTTCCTCCCATCTGAGAGAAACATATTCTCTTTCCCAGAGGTGCAGAAACTTGAGGAGGAGGCGAAGCAACTAACAATACAACAGGTAAGGTGTTAGCGAGAGAAAACGGCGAGAAGCCTTATGGACTCGTGACATTTGCTATACGTTTTCTAAACATCCGTATGTTGGTTCGTACGTCGGGCACCGGTGTCACGTCGGCCGACATGGCAGCTACATGACTGGATGGCGCCATTCTTTTTCATACGCGCACAAACCTACAGTCCGATGTTTGTGAGCAGACTTTTGCGGGCAGGTTTGTGCAGTGGAGATGAAGCCATCAAAGGCGACACCAAATGACAGTAATTTCACGCTCTGCGTCCGAAATTGGATACTATTTGGGTATAGAGGAGCCACTTCCTACTCAATGTCAGTGGAAGACTGAGAAAAAGATAATGAGAAGAAAAACACTGGTGCTTTCTGGGCGAAATGGGCCCGTGGGCAGTGGCTTTCACAACCGAAAGGAGTAGAAAGTAGCAACCCAGGAAGCTCTGACGAGCCTCAACGGTGCTATGAAATCATATGGTAGGTGCAACGCTCAGATTTTCCGCCCGAGCAATGGGCAGATCCCGACGGTGCGCTAGCTGAGGCTGAGTTGCTCAGCGAAAGTAAAGAGAGCCTCAACGAGACCTCGGATTTCGTGGTCCACTAGTAATTGAACGCCCTGCTGACTGAGTAGGGCAGGAGGGAGCCCACGAGAGACCGGCACAGTGTTCCGGCCGGCTAGGGACGTCTTGGTCTGGCTTCCAGAGGACGGCATGACGTTTTCATGCACTTACTGCACTCGAACACGTTCGTGCACCGCCCTGTAGGGGAGGGGGGAGTCGAGGCTTCTTTGTATGGCAAGGTCTTAAAAATGAGATCCTCACTGTAGCAACAGACCATACACACGCACATACACACACCGACACCCTTTTCTCCTTGTCGCTTTTTCTCATTTCTGCAAAGTTTAACGGAGCAGAAAGAGGCGCTGTACATTCATATTAGCGCTTTTCCACTTTCTGGAGAGACAGAACTAGCGAGCAGCCAATCTCGGGGGAATTTCTTTCTCTGGGTCCTGTCATTTCGCCGACTGACTGGGTTTGACGGGGAAATGTTTCAAAGCTTAGTGTTCGTTTGCTCGAGTACTTCTCGGAAAAGGGCATTTCGGTACGCACGGACTGCTGTGTGCTAACGAAGAAAAACGTCGACTGCGGCAGCTTCAAGTCAGCTTGAGCACAGTCGGTGACTCTCAGTGCTCGGCGGGCGCACCACGAATTAAGTCGTACATAGCACGTAGAAAAACCTCTCGTCCTTTTGCCTCCCCGCCTACTTCTTCTCCTTGTAGATTTCGCAAACGACCAAAGTTGGCACATTCCAATCTGGCGAAGCTGAGGAACGAGAGTATCAGATGCAGACGAGGGAGAAAAAAAGGGGAACATTAGGGGGGGGATTTTTTTTACCGTCCTTTCAGTCTTTTCCATGAATGGCAGAAGAGAGGGAATTGGGAAGTCATCTCGAGCCAATAATACTCGATTGGAAAGTAGCGTGCGCTAAAATTTGTCATCTACTCGGCTGGAGGAAGAACTTTCCGTTCTTTCAGAACTCACGTGCATTCGTCCGACGCCGGAGAAAAGAAAGGTGAAATTGTGGGGGGAATTCGAGCAGAACTATTGAGCTTTCATCACCCCTCCGGGCAAATCTCATAGCATTTCTTTCTATTATGCCTGGCGAACAAGTTCAGCTTAGAGCCTCCAATCGTGTGTTATTTCTTGTGCAAACACAATACTCCAGCTACGACCACACGTACTTATTATCCGCACAGTCGGAGGGGTGTTCCTGGCTTTGATAGCGAGGGGGGAGGAGGGGGGGCGAGGCCGTGCGCAGCCTTCCAACTTTTGATTGACCTTTAAGTAGGAGCCTTGGCTTTATTTACGTGTGCAGCCAAACTTGATGGGTTTGGAGAGAGGTTTAAGGCACATTTACGCTTGCGTGAGGTGGGGGACCCCGGGTGCTTTTATTGTATTGGCGTCCTTCCTCTTTCTGGCCAATTCTGGCAATCTATCTGCACCTTCTAGTGTCTTTACCATCACACACGTACAATATTGGCAGAGCCAGTAGCTCTGTGTACAACTAATAGACAACTTGTGGGCGCTGCGTTTTTTAATGTAATCCAGGATCCAACCCCCGGGTTAGTAAGGCCGTGTTTACAGTATGAGGTTGGATTTTAGCCTCATACCAATCACTGTACGCAGGTACTGAGGGTCACAAAATGCCGCACTTCTTGCGCTAATAAATTGATGAGACGCGTCATAACACTGTACAGTACAGAGAGTAGTTGCAGAATCCGCTACTACAGAAGAATGGTTCCCCACCGTTTCTAAACCATAAAATCAATGTAGAGTGAATTAGTTGATCTTTTCACTGGTCAATTGTACAGCCGCATCAGTCAACAACAACGTCTTGGAGCAGCTCCTACACAATGGCATCGATGAGCTTTGCAGCGCCAGAAACTCTGTTTCCACTATCGTGAAGGCCACCAACAACCCATGAACAAAACAAAGCAAAATGGAACAACCTGCTGCTTAGCCGTACCAGCATGTGCGCAAACAACAACGAAACATAGGAAATCTAGAACTTTCTGTGTTACAAAAGTAGAAAAGATTATAATACGTAGGGAGCGGGTTCTTAAGTGGTTTTGTGACAGACTGTTTATACCACTGTGATGACCGCACTGGATGATATCTATGGAATCAATTTGAGGCTGCATCAGCAATGAGGAGGGGCCTGCAGCCTGCTGTAATCACCCTGCCTCTGTCATGATGGTTGGAGTCGTGACCAGGGCAATCTCATGCCCTCCCCCCTTCTGGATTGGTGTGGGTGCCAAAAACCAAATGCCAATGCATTCCAAAAATGTACATGCGGTCAAGCCCAAGCTGGACACTAACCATCCCAAAGGGAACTACGTCTGGCAATAGAACTCAGGGCATGCCCACGAGGTAAATAAATAGCTAAGGTGGTGTCAGAAGAAGAGGAATAACTTGGCTGGCCTCCCTCTTGTCCAGATCTGAATCCCCTGGACTTTGGCATCTGGGGTGCCATTGAGAGCAAGGCCTGCCAAACCTCGCACCCAAGCCGTGATGCCCCGAAGGCGGCTGCGAACAAGGAGGGGGCCGTCATGTCTGGGCACTATGTCAGAAAGGTCTGCTCCGCCTTTAGGTCCCGTCTGGAGCGCATGATCATGTCTGAGGGGGGCCACTTCGAGAACTAGACAGACGGTATGTGATTAGTGTAAGCTGTGCAAAACAATGTATTCCTTGTAGTTCTTCATAAATGGCTACCTGACTTTTTTCTTGTCTGTTCTACTGTTATTAGGATCATCCAGAGATTCTCAGTAGGATTCAGATCAAGGTATTTGTGAGGCCCATTCCACACCACCCTAATCTGACTCATTGAGCCACCTTTGCTCAATTTTTGCAATAGATTTTGGATCATTAGCCTGTTGGAAGACCCAGTCAGCACCAAATTGCAGAGCTGTTAGGTGCTGCTTCAAGATGTCAAGATACACATCCATCATCGTAGTCCCAGTAATGTGATGAAGAGGCATAGTTTCAGGAGAGCTCAAACAGCCTCCATGCTGCATGATGCTGCCAGCACTATATTTTGCAATTGGAACTGTGTTGCCGGAATGAACAGCCAGTCCTTCTGTTGACCACACAACTCTCGGGAAATTTTTCCCAAACCACTCAATTGTTTTTCTCATTAGTCAACAGCACCTTATGCCACAAGTCTAGGCCTTTATCCTCTTTGTCTTTCACAAACTTCAGATGAGCCTTAACATGCCTTGGCCGCAGCAGGGGAGTCTTATTAGACTTCCTCCCTCTCAGACCATTTGGTTGCAGCATGTGTGGAATAATAGAACGTGCAACACTTGTCCCAGAAGCTGGCAAACTGTCCGGGACAGCCTTAAAGGTGGTTTTTGGATTCCTTGATGATGCATCTATTCAAGGCAGGTGAAATCTTGCTGAGATGGTCTGAATGTGGAAGATTCTCCCCAGATTTTGTTGCCAGCAAGTCCTTGGTTGTGTGTCAGATAATGGTTGTTTTTTTATCCTGAGCCGAGCAGAAATATGTCTCTTGGAGTAACCCTTCTTGTGAAGGTTGATGATTCATCTCCTTAGGTCACTGGAGTTATTCTCTTACCTTTTCCATTGTGACTGACACTGGGAGGTGACCATGGAAAAAGTAAGCTTCCAGTCCAAGTGCAAGTGATGCAATGATGTGAATGCGTATGTGGCATCTTGCATCGCAAACAGAGGTGCGAGACGATTCTGTCACATCTCACACCTAACGCACTTGGGCAACAAAGATGCGTGGAAACTTTTGGAATCAGCATGTGAGGTGCTAGATGAGATAGAAGCTTCTTGCACCTTTGTGTGTGAAATGCAAGGTTCCAGATGCACCCCTGCATTCTATTTTACAGCTTTAAAATGCTCCCATGCCACCCGCATGGGTATAAAAATGAGGTGTGCCAATACTTTTCCAGCAGTACTGTTTGTGCCTCGTCTGTTTTAGGCTGTGTTATTGTGTGAACAATTCATCATGTGCAAAATTCGCTGGAAACTTTGCTTCGGCTTGCCAATACAATTGGACCCGACCGTGCACGCAACGCATAGGCCAGGTGGATCAGTCGTTCTTAGGCCTGGGCATGATGAATACAGTTGAATCATCAAAGAGACGTAGCGCCAATCGACACTCTCCGTGATCGACCATCTTGGCTGCCCCGAGGATCGACGTCTGGGCCAAGAAGAAGTTGCCCTCCTCGTAGTAGCAGCTCCGCAATTGCGTGCGCCGAGTGGGCACCGGGTGGCTGCTGTGGCCGTCGACGCTTCGCAGCAATCAACAGAGTCAAAAATTTTGCTTTCCCTTTGATTTTGCTCGGACGAAACGAAGTGAAACGCGGTTTGTTAAAGCTAATGAAAAGCCTCTGAAAGTCATCGAGGCGGGTTCTATGGGAGGAGAGAAAGCCGAAAGTTGTTCTCCGCGACGCAACTTGGAAAACTCATTCCTGGTTCTCAGATTGAAATCAACGTGGTTAATGATCCGTGAAGAGCTGTACATAGCGAGCCAATCTTGTCAGTTTCACTGGGGCTTTTTTTTCTCTCTCTTTCTGTTTCTGCCGTCGACAACAAGGAATTTAACCTGTCAACTCTTGGTGCCGGCCACTGAACCGACCCTATATTTTCCCGGGGACCCATAAAAGCAAGAGGAGAACTACATTCCTGTGACAGGGGATTTTTTTTCCCTCTCCAAATTGAGGTCCCCCTCCCCCCCCCTCGGTTTTGTTGCCCACAGGCGTTCATTCGAAGCCACACATTCCTCTTCACACGCCAGAAGTTGCTTTCCTCGGCTTTTTCCTCGATCCCTCTCCGCCTCCCCCCCCCCAACCCTTTAATGTCACCTTTGGCAGCAGGGCAAAGACTTCTCGAACGAACGAAAGCAATTTTGGGACTTTTGGATTATACCTCTCCATTCCGTTAATACGTCCATGCAGGGTCTGAGAACAAAGCAGTCCTGGTCCTCGCCCCCACCGGGGTCCCGTATCAGGATAAGCGCTAACTTCCAGTGCTTCCTCTCATCCAGCAGACAGAGATAGCAACAGCTGGTCCTGCAAGGCTCTCATTTTCTTCTTCGGACTTGGCCCTTTGGAAGCTCTGAGAGGCTTCTCCTTCTCTCTGTTTGAACTTGTGTCTGCTCTCTACCCTGTAGTCGACGTCTACACATACTTGAGCTCTCTTTCTTTCTTCCTTCTGGCAGCTGGCCTTCAAAGCAGCTTAAAGCTGCCTTACGACGACTCTGCTGTCGCTGTCCGTCCGACAATTTCGACTGCAACAGAAAAAACGACGGTATCAAACTGGTGAGGACTCCAGAGACAGAGACGTTTAAAGGCCTCCGCGAGACGAGATTGACAAGCTCGGGCAAAGGCTCGCAAGGCCACAAAAACTACATTGGGAAGGAGGGTCTCTGATAAAATAAAAACTTTGCTACGGCCGCCTCGAATCAAGTCATCAATTTTTCATGCATGCCTTTTATATCCATCTTGGTGAATGAGCTGTCATTTATAACATCACCGATAAAATTGCACGATCACAATATACCTACGTACAGGTAGTATAAGGTCCGTACGACTCGACCACCCACTGAAGCCTGTACACGTAGAGCCATAAATTTTGGGGGATCTGGACCACCTGGAAAAAAAAACCCAGTCGCTTCCTGGGAAATTTGCATGGCCGAAATTCCCCCCCCCTCCCCGAATGCTTTCTCGAGCACTTCTTCCCACATCTCGAGGAGCGCTAAACACGGGTGTGGTAGAATAGACACGCGCTGAAAGCGGATGATTGAGAGAGATGTCACCATGCACGTTCGCTCATGTCATTCCAATAGGTTTTTTTTTTTCTTGAATCGAGTCGATAGCAAAGCAAGCATTTTCTCCTCCTTCCCCAGCTTTTTACGCTTCGCCGGCGTGAAAATTTTGCCAGAAGTGCGTGCGCAAAGCAATTACCAACAGGCAGGCGGAGGAGGGCGATTTCTCCTTGGCAGGAGAGGAGGGGTTGTGGAAGGACCCCCTCCTTTCCTCTCTTACTGGGATGTTCCTCATTAATCAAACTGCATGAGTCCCCTTTGGGGCAGCCAGGCTGGCTGCTTCAGCGTAGCGCACAGTGCACACACAGAGCAAATTGGTCTTGGGTGCGTGTCTTCAGTAATCCTGGACTCTTACGTTTCCTTTTCTTAAAAAAAAGGTCCAACTCTCTGTAATGAACAATTTGGGTAGAAGGGGGAAAATTAAGGTTTGGCAAAGCAGGATTAACCCCAAGTTTATGAGAACAAAGCTTTCTTTCTGTGGAAAGTCTCACATTTCCAACAAATTCAAGGGGAAAATCTCTGTCTTTCTTCGTTTTCACGTCATAATTCTCGTCCGTGCCACACCAGAGGACAAAGTTTTCGTCGAACAAGGTCTGAAAAATTTTCCCAGTTGAGACATCCAAAAGTTTACTGCATCTTTGTTAACGAAGAGGGGGAAGAAATGCCCGTGACTTTTTTTTGCTATAGTGAACAGCGGAAATTTAATCGGAGAACTTTGTAAACTAATTTGCTTCCGCCCGAAAATTTGCCAGGCGCTCCAGGGCGTGAAAACTGCCTACTTTTGTATCTTTGTCTTATGAAGTGCACAGGCCAACGTTCTTCCTCTGCTGTGGCCACGTCCTGGAACACTGGTGGTACGTTAGACATCATAAACACGTGCACACGCCTGCAGCATCCCAGGGCTGCCAGCCCCTGGCCAGGAAAATGTGCCACACCGGCGTCAAGAGTGTGCCAGTTCAATATAGTGCCTCACTGCGCTGCTTTCCCAATATGCCAACCACGAAATAAGACCCGCAGAAGTCGAAATGTGCCCTGCACGAGCCCGGCAAACAATGTGCCAAAGAGATGAGAAAAATGCCATTTGGCAGCATTGGCACACACACGCGCACACATAAATCTGGGGTATGGCTGACTCTCAGCAAGTGCACGTAGTAAGGAAGCTCTTAATTTTGATGATTCGCTGCCTCTTCTCTCTTGAGAGGAAGAACTCGAGACCGAGGGCGTCTCCTATGGAATCCTTCCCGTTGCTTGTGTACATGCAATAACGAATGTTCGAGATCACCCGGGAAACCTCCTGGAAAGTTCAGGTTCCACGCACAAATCCCCTAGAGGCGGTCTGGAGCATCCCTGCTTGCGTCGTCCGCGTACATGCGTGTAAGTGTTTATGGGAGTCATACGAACCCAGCGAGGAGCAACTTTGAGGAGGGATCTTTGTATCCACCGCACAAGTGTAGGAACGTTGACAGTTGGACAAGACACCCAATGCAGCATTTGGGGGCCTAGAGAAACCCTCGTCGACTACGCCTGGGCCCTTCACTGCCATTTTGCCGTATCAGCCTCTGCCGAGAGAGAAACACAGGACTGCGCCGATAAATCTAGACCACCCGTCTTCTTGCCAATTTGCGATAAAAGCTGTGCATGTGTAAGAATGCAAGAAGAATGGCTACCTCATTCACCAGATCTAAACCCATCGGTTACGCTGGGTTCGGGGCCTCGGAAGGGTCGCGTCCCAGATGTTGTTTGCCCAAGCAATCAGACTATTGCTGTCACCACGCTGAGGACTTCATAGCATTTCTTCGCCATTGCCAAAGGGTGTAAGAGCAAAAATGTCACCGAGTCTGTCAATCTCTGGCCACACCTGGGTGATGGAGTCTCCTCAACTCGGCCCGAGAGTCAAAGCGTTGAAGGAAGAAAATGACTCGAACAATTTGACTCTCGGGCCGAGTTGAG
>JAAUXU010159904.1_pt1 | contig 32481 bp, 36 predicted proteins | sample 7278151 | NCBI WGS metagenome assembly JAAUXU01 (sample SAMN14350113, study PRJNA611818) | marine sediment metagenome | isolation source: surface marine sediment (1.8m) | place: French Polynesia: Moorea | collected 2018-08 | reverse complement strand
GATCAGTTCCTTAAGCAGTCTACACTCGACAGGTTCTTTGGAACACCCAATACATACATTTGAAGGTTGAAAATAGAGCTATTTGAGCAAACCTGGTTATAGCACCAGATCGCTTATAAGACCAGAATTGCCGCAGTCCAAGGGTGGTGTTATAAGCGGGGTCTACTGTACCTTCTTCGGACGCCAACCGATGTACTTTTTACGTGATATTCATTTAAAACATGTCGTGTATGCCTATATTTTTTTTAAAAGAACAGCATCCTATGTTCTTGTGTCTGCGTGTGTGGGCGGCTGGTTTCAATTTTATCGGTGCTTTTTGTTCGCGCGCGGCCGATTTTGGCCACTTGGGTGCGAAAAATGACTCTCTCGAAGCTGATCTCACCCTCAAAGCTGATCTCGCACCCGGATTGGATCCATTTTGTTTCTGGTATTGAAACTGGCTGATCCGGACACTCCTCACTCACTCCCCAGGTTAGTGATGGCAGTGGGTCATGACTCTCCAGGTCAAGCCCCAGTTTGGCTTGCGTAGTCTTCCTGGCTCAGTGTCCACCCCTACTGACCTTCTCTCCCCTCCTCTTGCCATAGATGGCTGTGGCCAAAGCCAGTACTGCATATCTGTTCCCGAGAGGCTTACCTATACCTATTGCATGGCCATCTACAGTCTGTGAAATGTGGTAAAGGGAACTTTGGACCTCAATTTCGGCCTCTAAACGGCCTCGAATGTAAGGTGTGGCAGGATCAGTTTCAAGCTTGTGATGTTTTGCGTTTGCAGACCGAGTTTGGTGACGATCGGTGCGGCGGTCAGGGCGGCCATAGCCTGACAGGCAGACCTACAAACACACACAGACACACACACGTACATACGACGACTTTGCTTTATATAGAGAGATTATAGAAGGAGTTGAGCTTGCTGAAGATGCTTCAGTTGGTAGAACTTTTGAGGCAATTTTTCCTCTCAAGTGATCAAAATATTTTGAGAGATTTTCCTCTGTAGGCTGATCTCCAGTTTTTGCAAACTGCGTGAAGCTGTCCCGTGTCTCCGGATAAGATGCATCAGACTTTCATGGTTCCATTCCTCAGTAGATGTGTTCTAGACTCTTTATAGACACATCTTCATTTTCTAGCAGCTATTTCTGCCTTGATCTCCTTTGATTGTTGAAGCGATATTTTTGCCTGTCCTCGGTGTATTTTTTTTCTACCTGTTCTGAACTACCTTTGTTTTGACACATTCAGGTCTCGATATATAGCGGAGGTCAAGCCTCTATGGGCACTTAAAGCAAGTGACGAAAGTGGATTGCGTGAAAGAAAATATCTTCTGAAAAAACTAAGTTGCCAACATTTTTTAAGGCGCACTTCCGAAGGACAACTTCAATCGTGTGCATACACTCCCATACACCAAGTTAAACAAGAATAGATGATTCTTCATTAATATTGCAGCGGAAGCAGTTACTACATTCATGTATCCAGTTAACATCCACAAGTACAAAAACAATCCTCTTCCTCATTCCACATCGAATTAAGGTGCATGTGTCATTGTCCATTCCACATGTCTTTTCTGTAACAGCAATTGTCCTCATACGCCCGTTTGTGTATTTATTCATCTCTTTTTAATTTTGTCGTATTCATGCCATTAATCATGTTATTTTTGATGTGTTTTGTTTTCACAATTTGACATTGTCTCCAAAGAACCTCCACCTCCAAACTTCGTTATATTCCTGTGCGTATCCTATCCTGAAAGATTGAAATGTCATCATGATGTAGTACAGTGCTATAGGTTAACAGAGAACATGTGATTTTTATACCCATTAAAGAGGAAACTTTGGTATAAGAGGGGCATACCATCGAACCTAAAACCTGGTAGAAATCGACAAAATGAGTGGTGAAAAATACCTTTTTATATTTTTTAACATCAACTTAGCCATTCCTGTATAGAGAATCAAAATTTAGGTGTAGACAATTCATGGAAATCGATCAAAAGTCATAATCCAGTCCTGCAATTTTCAATGCTATCAAGAGAGAGCATCTTTAGTCCGTCCACAGTATGTATAACATGGAAATATTAGTCTGCAAAATAGGAACCCAACGAGGTTGTTCATAACAGAGAGAAATTCACCCACTCTCAGTTTTGTGGGTATGCCCCTTGTTCCTACAGGGATGTGTGTACAATTGTACGTATAACGTTCTGTATACCTATAGTCTAACGTCCTGCATTGCATAAAAAAATGGGCTTTGTCCAATGCCTTGACAAAAAATTGTGTATTCACGTCAGCTATCTCAATAAGCATTTTTCCTTCCCTCGACTCGACCACTTTTCAGATGGGATGAGCACATAGTCAACACTTCAACATGACACCAGAAAGCAGGTATTGATACTCATGATTTTTCCAGTTCCTCCTCAATCAGATTAGGTGAAATTCTCAAGTGCATATATGTCAGACCCACTTCAGATTCTTCATTAGGTTGGAAAATGTCCGTGTTCAACTCTAAGAGTGTTGGGCACCAGGAGCCACTACATACGTTCTCATTCGGGCCAAGAAGACCATAGTGTTCACAGCCAACTATGCCACGATTGCTAACTTTCCCCAAATCAATTCCAGTAGATGTCTCACGAAAGCCCTTTTCTGAAAGGAAGTCACCTCCAATGTGCATAGAGTTATCATGCCCCAAGAGTGGGAAAAGGCCTCTCTCATAGGAGTCTATTCAGACAGCAGCAATTGCGACACATGTGGGACACCTTTCGAACTGCATCATACATAGGTTCCATCAATCAGAAGCAGTCACTCAAAAAAAAGACTTCTTGCTGAAATCATATTCTTTAGGGATACTTTAGGATGAGGGCACCAGTGAGAAGTTTGTTAGGTCATTATGTTAGTGTGCCTGGAGCAATGTTCCTACTTGGAGGGTGGCCCTAATCTGTGATACTATGGTGCTACTCGCTGCTCAGAAAGGCAACATTCACACTTTAGTTGCTCCTCTCAAGGCTACTTTAGTGCCTGGCAAGCGATGACCAGAATGGTTTTCTAGAGGGCAAGGAAGTCCTTCTTTCTGCCAGTCTAATTGTCAATAAATCCAGGTAAAAAAAGTCAGTACGAGATAATTACATGGTGTGTCATTGAAGCACACATTCATTGGCTCCCACGATTACTGACGTACTTATCTACCATTTGCTTCCTCATGTAATGGACTGACTGCGTATATGCTGTATTTAGTGCTTGCAAGGAAGAACTATTGAACGTCCTTGTCAGCGACATGTTCATAGTGTACCTGTACATACCTGATTGTACCTGGTCATAATCTGTCCAATTGTTGTCAGTGCTGGTTCCCCAGTTGTCCTCAGGGTCGTCATTGAGCAAGTCATTTCCCTGCTGGCCACTGATTTACCCAATATTTAAGCAGTCCTGAGACATTGAGCACACATTTCCTGACAGATGGAACACGCCATGGTTATCGCCAGACGTGTAAGAGGATCTACAATGATATCTCAAGTTTACCTTCTAACCATCTCATCCCTCCGGACCAGCATTTGTGTGCAATGCCTACCTACCTTGGCATTCCGCTGGCCCTTTAATGACTTCCACTGTTGCTTTTAAAATGTCCAAACTGACCAGGGACTGTCTGGATTGCCTCGGTCTAAATTTTCATCTCCAATTGCATTTATCATTGATAATAATTTCAGTGCACGTGCTGCTCACAGGCATCTTTGCCTATACGTACACACGTATGAAAGCTCGATCCTCACCATTTGCCACTAGATGGGCGGGGGACAAGTACCTGTGTACAGATATACTCTGTAGTTTTCATCACGAGCATGCGGTTGTTAATAAAGACACTTCGAGCCGGACTTTTTGAGAACTCGGGGCGGGTTGGGCTTGGCAGTTGTGAGCTGGGGACGGTTGAGAGCTTGAGCGAGATATATTGAAAATGCCTGAAAGGATCCAAAATTCCAAATTCCCCCTAAATTGAAGCATACCAATCTTCTCTTCGGACCCCCAACAAATCATGCCAACTCTGCCCAAACTGGCAACAGTGGCTGAGAGTGGCTTCACGACGTCATAGTTGTCACCAGTTGAAATGTTACAGTTTCAAAAGCTTGCAAGCCTAAGATGCAAGAGCCTGCGATTTAGTCAAGTCTTGCAAAAACGCATTCGAGCCTGCGAGCCCGAGGGCTCGAGCCCAGCTTGCTTGTATCCCTAATTGTAAGAGGCAGGAGACACACAAATGTGTTTCAACTAGCGTAATGCGAGCTACTGAAAGGCGGAAAGAGGAAGAGCTTTATGGACGTGACAGCGTTGCACGTGTATCAGCACAAACTGAACGATGGATGATGCATTTCTTTCCTAGAGAATACTAGTGCATTCCAAATAACTGTATTACTTAGTAGACTTCAACGATAATCGTCTTCAATAAACTGAGCTAGCATTGCATAATGTCTTCAACAAATACATGATGATGGCACACTGTTTGTCCCCCTTTCACGAGATGTACTCGTCCCCTTTGGCACTGGCGGCGCCAGTCACTTTGGCTGAGATCGTCAGGTCGTTGTAGTGTCTGTGTCTTTTGAAAAATCCCAACTTGTAGAGGATTGCGACAATGAGAACTACGAGGAGGACTCCGACTGTTCCCGCCAACGCCACCACCCACAACGGGATGCTTGTGCCGCCGTCGCCGGGACTGGGAAGCGCCAACAGCGACGCCACGGTCACGTCGTCCTCCTGGTCCTGGAAACGCCTGCTGTCAGGGTGCAGCAGCAACCGCGAGCTCACGTCCAGTCGCACTGGCCGTCGCTCGCCGCCGAATTCTTCCACGAGTGTGGAGTTCCAAACTCTAGAGCGCAACCGTAGGACGACGCTCTCACCGGCTCTAAGTCCGAACACTCGGCAACTAAGCACTACGCACTCGGCGCGCTCGTCCTCGCAGTTGAGCACCACCACGGCGTCATCATTGCTTCGCTTCTGCCTCCGCCCCCGTCGCTGCAGACCCAGTTGATTCACTAACCGGGGGTTGATGAAGCATGTGGCCGCTCCCGGCGGCGAGATCTCCACTTCACCGACTAGGTAGAGCAGCCACTTTCCCACTTGTCTACCCGGGATCGCGAGCTGGTACGGCCAGTCCACCAAGACCTCGAATTGACCCACGTGCCAGGGACCGTCGTTGTTGACATGAAACGTGTGCGTCACTTTGGAGCCCACATCGGACAGCTTCTTCATGGCGGATTCGCCGCGCACGATGCCTCCAAACCACATCTCTGACGGCTGCACCGACGAATGCAGTGACACTTCAGAGCGCTTCACCACCTCAACCTGCAGCCCGAACGCGGAGATATCGACTGCGTTCTCAGAAGACGTGGTCACGGTGGCGTTAAAGGCGGCCTCTCCGCGCACTTGCGCAGCCTCCATACGTGGAAGCACGCGGAAACGGAGCTCGTCAGCGCGTCCGCCGTCGTAAGGATTTCCTAGGCGACACCGCAATTTCCCTGCATCGCTGTCAAATTCGCAGCTGACGCCGTCGACGTTGTCGGACCGTCCAACGTAGCTGAAGGAAGAGTCTAGGGCCAACTCCAAGATTGCGGCATAGGCTGATTCGCCTTCATTTTGAACAAGCGCAGTCACTACCACTTCGTGCTTATCCTTAATTTCAAGACGCCTCAGTTCCTCGTCCATATCAGAGAGCTTCAACTGCACGGATAGCTTGGACACGCATCTGTCGTCGTCACCGCAGGACATCTGGAAGGGCAGAACGAGCTGTCGAGTAGCTCGAGGGTGGTGAAGCATCGGGAAGTGGTTGATATTGGCCACGGCCACAGACTGTGCATCAGAGCCAATGGGACTGTCTTGGATGAGGCGCAGGCTTAGTTGGAAAACAATCGGAGTCGTAAGATCAGTGGCCTCCTTGCGGAGATACGCGGTCTCCAGGAAGCACCCGGTCAGCCTGTTGCGATACACAGCCACAATTTTGGTGCTGCGATGGCCGGAGCCCAGACGCACCCTTGACACCTTCCGGCCCCCAGAAAAGACCTCCGCAGATAACGAGTATTGGATGTCAGTTCGCTCGATGTTGGAGGGAAAGTTCTTGAGCATAAAGCAGGATTCAACGGTAAAGCAGACTTCATCCGCTAGTGGGTCTCCGGCGCAACCCGTGACTTCTGGGTCAATCTTGTCTGGGTGCTCGCCGAACCAGGTAACAATGTCTATGACCGGCCTGGTGCGCAACACCACGGCCACAGAGCTGTCGAATGCTCCAACCATGATGTCGCTGTGGTTATTCGCATCCAAGTCTACGCCGCCGACGAGAGAGAAACCAAATGTTGTAGACGGGAAGCTGCCGCGCACCTGCTCAGCCGCAATGATCTGATCCGGAGCTTTTCCGGATGCTGGCCAAAATTCTTCTCCTCCCAGGTAGATAAAAACTTTGCCTCTGCCGTCATAGGGTGCGCCGATGATCACGTCATCGAAACCGTCGTTGTCCAGGTCACCGGCATTGGCGAGAGAGAGGCCGAATCTACCTTCAGCCACTTGTCCCACTAGCCTGATCCTGCCCTCGTCGGCCACGAGGCCATCCGGACCATTCTTATAAGCATACACTGCTCCACCGACTCCGATGGACTCTTGATGGTAGAAGGGCGCTCCCACGAAGAGATCGGTAAATCCGTCACCATTGATGTCAGCGGCGGCGAGGGAGTAGCCGAAGCTCGCGGCGAATCCGTCGCCACGTAACACCCTCCTGACGCTGAGGAGCTCTGCCGAGGAACATCTAACGAAGAGAACGACCTTGCCATTGTCTGCGGCGCGGGGCGCACCGGCTGCGTAGGTAAGGTGCTGCCCGCAGCTCTGGTGCTCCGGCAAGAAGTTTCCAGCCTCCACGGCCATCCCCAGATAGGCGTACTTGTCGACGGGTGAGTCGCTCGGTCTCACGGGAATGTGATAGTGAGTCTTGTCTCGGAAGAGGAAGTCCTCGGCCACACTGACAGCAAAGACGGTCCCACGCCAAGTGAACGGCCCGGGACTTCCGATCAATGCGGTCTCGTCAGCGGTCAGCAAGGCGCTCATGCCGGCCTGGCAGTAACCCCATTCCTCATGAGCCCTGAAACGTTGCAAACGTGAGAAGCTGCAGCAGGACTTAGACCCGAAATTTTAAACTCGAAAAACTGGACCGGAGACCGCCCGGACTCAGGGTGCATTTTGGACCGCCAGAAGCCCTGACAGATAGCTCCTATAATGTCCAGCCCCACAAATGGCCATCGGCCCCCGGGCCAAGTTGAGGTCAGGTACCTTTGCGGTAGTCCCGACTTGCTACATTCTCACTTAGTCGTCCTGTGAAAGTTAAATATTGAAGACAAGACTTTTCTCTTTCACTTTTTTTGATTGCTACAATTGTTGAGATAAAATGGCCTCGAGTAAATGAAATAATCTTTACAGCCCGAAAGCTCTCAGGCTGCTTGCAGAAGCTGAAAGTCCTGGAACGCATCCTGAAAGTCAACCCGCAGTCCGCAAAATCTCGGTCCTGTTCTGACGTCTCCAACTGTCAACAACTTCTTATTGGGGCAGTCATAGAAGAAATCTTCTGTTAAGTTGCTGGTGCCGTTGTAGGTGCCAGCCGAACCCTCTCACCTGTTCTTTTCCCGTCCCTCGCACGGATCCCACGTTGCCGAGTGTCTAAGTCTTTGGTCTAGCGTAAAGCATTTTCCATGACCCCAGCGCTGTCCGCCGCTCTCCCGCTTGACGTAGCGCGGCGCGCAAACCATCGCGCGTCCGCCACTGGCACGCACCACTGCACCCAGCCACTGATCATCGCCCGAGTCTGGGTCGATCCCCTGCAGGCGGACACAATCATCCCGGCGCCCCGAAAAGGGGCAGCGCCAGAGCGTGCCACCGGCGCCGTCCAGCGGCGCACCCACTAGGAGCTCCGGATGCGTTGAGTCATCGTGCTTGAACAGAGCCACAGAGAAGCCGAAGTAGGAGTTCGGCGGCCCCTCCTTCACGACGGCGAGGCGCGGCTCGACGTTAAACGTCTGCGCCACCTGCGCCAGCGCCGCCGCCACGAACAACGGCGCAAAAATCATGTCAGATGTTCTTCGCCTTCTCCCGTCGCCATCGCTGCGCCACTGATGACTACCTGCGTGGAAGAATGAAGAGGAGGACCCAACCTGGCCCCCGCATGCATGGTCGTCCCCAGAGGAAAAAATGGGCAGGCAGGATGGATGCTGAGGGGGCCTCCCTCTCCTCTACCTGTCTCGTTCACTGTTGCGTGTGCGAATGTGCACAGTGAAGCAGAAAAAGTTTGCATGAAGCATCCCTGTGGGAAGATTCGGGAGCGCACCTGGCGATCGGATCTGGACTTGTGCTCCTCAACATTGCCCTCCTCGCCGTCGTCCATCCTGGGGACGTCCCTCGCGGTGACGTCCTTCACCGGCGTTGCATTTCTTTTCGACTCGCGCAATAGTGCGCATCGCGTGTCCCGTAAAAAAGGGCTCACTTAGGAGCGAGGACGTCGACGCCACCGCCTTTGCAAGCCTCGAGTTTCTTCAGTCTCATCCGCCTGCGCCAGTTCAAACGGGGTTGACCCGACCCAAATCCCCATTGTGCAAGGCGGTCTTTTCGAGCTCAGACGATGCCTGGCGGTGAATTAATTTGCTCTGCGCTCGTCAAGGGTGGAACGGAAGAGAAGGAGGAAGGTGGAGGAGAGGAGAGACATTGGGGTCTAAGCGAGGCTCAGAGCGAGGCAGGAGGGGGGAGGGAGGGAGGGGAGGAAGGGGGAGGACAAAAAAACTGCATATAAATTCGGCTGAAGCAACCAAAGGAATGGCAAAGTAGCGAGTGAGCGAGGGTTTTCCAACCCTCTGGTCGGGAAACGCGAAATCCAGGAAGGCGTGCACACCGTTGCCTGATGTCCAACCTCACACCAACGATGCTCACGTATGCGTAATGTGATGGATTCCATTTCAGGTGCAAGTACGCGGTACAGTGTACTGTACGAGTACGTCGTTACTGGGTGTCTCAGGACTCTGGGGACTCTTTTTACTTCGACGAGATCATTCGCGAGTATCAGAAGCGATTGAGAGAGATTTAAAGTATTTCTGTCAGAGAGAGTATTTCCGAAACACGCACATTGCACTACTGATGGTGCTTACGGAAACTCCTGCACGCTTCGGAGAGAACTTGGCTTTAGGAGCCAGAAGAATCCTGAAACACCCGGTACGATACCCGGTACACATGTACTGTATCAGTGTGATGTTCTTAAGGCATCGACACGTGCGCGGTTATAAGACGTCCGGAGAGAGGCTGGGAATGCAGTCTCTCCCGGCATTGTGCTACTTGCCATAGAGTACATACGGCCGGTACATACGGTACATAAGCAGAATAGAAAGTTCGCCTATGACAATGAACGCTCCGCAAGTCCGGCCAGCCTTGGAGGAATGAAATTTGGGCATTGTCCAACTTTCGCACTTGTCCTATCCACTCTCAGTAGCAGACTGCATTGTGGGCAGACACACACCTTCTGTTTTGCTAAAAAGCGCGAGGTATTCTATTGTTTTAGCTGGCCATTAGCGCCATCAACACCATTTCTTTTCTTCCAGATCCTTTCATCATGGGAAAGAAGAAGGGCTTCATGACCCCCGAGCGCAAGAAGAAGCTGCGCACACTCCTACGCAAGAAGGCCGCAGAGGAGTTGAAGAAGGAGCAGGAGCGCAAGGCGGCGGAGCGCCAGAGGGTGATCAGCGAGCGATGTGGGACGAAGAAGGATCTCGAGTCAGCCAGCGTGGAAGAGCTGCGTACCATCGTCAAGGCATACTTTGACAAGTGGTACAACTTGGAGGGCGAGATGTTCTTCCTGCAGAGAGAGGTCATTCTCAGGGACCTGCAGATCAATGAGCTAAACATGTCTGTCAGTGACATGAAGGGAAAATTCATCAAGCCGACGCTCAAGAAGGTGTCCAAGTATGAAAATAAATTCGCAAAGCTGCAGGAGAAGGCAGCCAAATTTGCCTTTGCCAACCAGCTCAAGGCCAAGGATAAGTGAAGACCATAGAAATGTAACTGCAACGCGTTCGTATGCCCGACAATACTGTCTCTACTCAAGTGCATGTCTTTTTTTTCCTCCTTTATGTTACTGTTTGCTCATCAGTGCTGCTTGCAGCTATTTGCTCAAGAGTTGCTGCTCAGTAAGAAACGATTACTACCATCCGCCAACTCAGTTGCCAAAAAAGTCTCATGGAGAACTGAAGCTAAAATAAACGATATTGTGTCGATGAACTCTTGTAATTTACAGCTCTTTTGTCTGCTAGGAATACAGTAGAGAAAGCTGCAGGAGTCTGGATGACTCTATGAGACAAAGGACAAACAAACTCCACATTTATTAAACTTAGATATCTTTGTGTCAACTAGCTTTGGCGTGACAATGATCTTCTTTGAAACACGCGCCCTCAACTTTGTAGCAGATTAGTTCTGTGATAGCTCCCTAACAAGTGATGAATGCTTAATATCCATTGCACCATAGGTGATGACACAAAGTCGAGACAAAAATCGCATCATTTGCGAATTTTTTTCCAGTTATTCGTTAGCAGTTTCCTGCAGAAGCATTTCATCCTCCGGCCTGGTGAGCCTCTTGAATCTGGCATTCTGCAATAGAAAGTGTACAGAAAAAACTTGTATGACTACAATGGTTGTTCTGCCCCAAATATAGGGCTTTGGAGGTATTCTTCCCCCTACTAAAGGTCATTTACCTGGACCAGATAGATGACGAGGATGGCAAAGATGACGACGAGGAGCCCCAGCCAGTTGATCAAGATCCCCTCGGCCGGCTTGTCCTTGTAGTTTTTACTGAAAGAAAACCATACAATTCAAAAGATGTTCAATCTCGAAATATCTTGCATATACGTACAGGGTGAACAAAGTCTTTTCGGTGATCCCGAGGAGCGCTGTGACGCAGGCAAGCGAGAAGATGGTCGTGCCCATGAAGACATGAACCGGCAGGAAGAGTGCGCGCAAGTGAGAGGCAAGTCCAGGAAAGAGGAACGTTACAAGGCCTCCCAGCCACTGATAAAGAATCCATGTTGGAATTAAGCTGCTTACAACAAAAAGGCCACGGTAGGGCTGAAACTACTTGAGATCTTTGGCTGTGCACCAAACAAATTTCGACTCTCACATCTTCTTTAGGTCTCATAGACTTCATTATTGATAGAAATGAGCTCATGTATGGCCAAAAGTTGGCCGTTTCGCAATTTCATAAGTTTATTACTGGCCTTTGCAAAACTTTAGTCAATGTGATGGCAATAATTTTGAATCATTGGTGATAACAGTTACCCATTGAATTTGAGGGTAGCTTTCAGCAGCTGCTCCCTGTATTTTGGTTGCTGGATGTCCCTCAAGTCATATTTGTGCCAGATTTTGCCAAAATCTTGATGAAAGCTTTCATGAGCCAAGTCTAGTTTAAAGTTGATTCGTGAGCTTAACCTCGCTGGACTCATATATAGTCCAGACTCAAGATTTCCCACTCATCCCCCCATCCCTAACTGGAACCAGTTGCAAAACGCATTAATATGGCAAGGAGCATATGGTACTGTGGAAATGTTCAATTTAAAACTTTTGAGAACCTGTGTAATGTCAATGAGGCATTTGTGGGCGCAGACCTGCTGAGTACATAATGCGTAAAAGGAAGTCCGACTGAATGGAGATGGTCAGAGGACTTGAGGTGAAGCAAGGCAATAAGGAGGGAAAGACGGGAGAAGAACAGGGCTTCTTCCGCCAAGGAATCATAGGACACCTTGGCGTTCACACAGTTCAGTGTGCGTAAGAGACATAAGGACCGGTACGCAGCATGAGACAGACTACACTTGTATTTAGTCGGTACAAGCGGGAAACTTCACGCAGAGGCCATTCTTCTACGTCCTGAAGAACGCCTATTCCTTCAGCACAGCTGGACAACGAATGAAGGACCCATCAATTAAACCCAGAAGTCTGGTTAAAAATAAAGGCTCAGAATTTTGGCCAAATTTAGTCCACTTTCTGTTCATTCCTTAAGTATATCTGCCCTTATTACAGAATCATTTAAAACCTACCGCACTACTATACTTCTGGGCTACGCACAATGACATATCCTGGAGCCACGGACACAAGTACAGACTCAAAAATCTGGCACTTCCGTAAGAATTCAACGATGACCTTTAGATGCCTCCCAAGTTTGGCCCCAATCGATCCAAGGCTTACGAGTTGGGTAGAAAACTAACATCACAGTAAGTTATGCATGCTCCCTACTCTCCTAGTACAAAACCGATTGCATAGGTAATGAACGTACAAATCCCGGGGGAAGCGCGTTCGACAGGAGATAAGAGTGGTACGGATTTGGACTCGGAAAATCACTTACCTGGAGAGAAAACAGAATGACCGTGATGAGCCCGAGCCAGGAGTGCAGACTGTAGAGGTTGGGCACAGGTGGATCGGCCCAGTTGTGCGAGTCAAACACGGCCTTGAGGCCCACAACGGCCAAAACGAGCGCCACACCCATCACGGCTGCATGAGTCAACTTCAGCTTCTTCTTCCTCTCGTGGCGAAACAAGCGGTAGACGAGGACTCCTGAAGTACACATAATGTATTAAAGACACCTGAAGTATAGTACTCCGGAGTAGAGTACGTCTTAGAAGACCTTTCCACATGTCGCTGTTGGGCTCCTAGGCATTGTACAGGATCAATTCTGATATCAGTGCACACAGCTAGATTCAACACTTTAGGCCTACAGGGTGCCTCAATTATGGGCAGTTGGCAAAAATACCAAAATTTTGAGCAAAAAATACACAAAAATGCCCATTCAGCGGATCTCAGTGTGTCCGGAATGGCCACATTAAGCCGATTTTCGAATCTGCACGTAATATTCTCAAGCATGTGGATCAGAATGGATGTGACGGTGGTTTCTGATGCTACCCTTAGCTCATCCATGTAGTTGAAAGTGAGCTGAAATCTTTGAGAGACCAGGAAAAATCAATTTTCGAGATGCCAAAATTACGCTTAGTCAAAGATATTCGTCAGATATTCGTCTGGTTCAAATAAAATAAAGGACTTAGCTGAATACCCTCATACCGTAGCAGAACTGGCCCTGTGCGATGTCTACGAGCCAAGGAATTAGGCCCTGAAATGCGGAAGGAACTTTTGGGACATACGTTACTTCTATTGACGGATGGATGCCAACAGGGAAAATGATGAGCATCACAGCAATAAACACTCGCCCTTGAGACAGAAAAAGTGAAGGCCTTAAGCCGAAACAAAAAGGAAGACCATTGAACCTCTAAAAAACCGAGCAAAATGCCACAAATGAATCATAACGGGTACCTCCTCTGCGTGGCTCCCTAGCTTTTGAACAGGGCAGCAAAACCGAACGATAAAGCAACATCCCTGACAATGCAAGGAAAGCTACATGTACAAAATAAAGAGATTACCGCTTAACACCGCATAGAAGTTACCGTTTCCGTAGAGGTAGACCAACGAGAGGACCATGAGGAGCGGATGCCAGTTGAAGACGTTGTCGGCACTCCAGCCGAAGCCTCCACGATAATGACCCATCCACACTCCAGTCAAGATCACCACCAGCATTCCGCAACCCTGGAAAGAGCTTGAATAAGCTGAAGGAGACATTACAAGCATCCCTGAGGCAACTGGGCCTGACGACAGGTGCTAGATCACAATGAGTTGGATTCCTGACTCATTGAGCCCGGGACATTTGAGCCTTTCCAATGGACAAACCTTCGATACTGAGTCTCAGACATTAAGTCTCTTGGTTGTTCGAAGCTATTTCAACCACTTAAACAAATTTATCGTGGCAGTCGAAGAAGGCACCACGTGAAACATCCCGCTAGTCAGCTTTACTCTTTTCAGCTAGACGTGGTCACCATGAACCTGAGTAAAGAAAATCATGAAGAAGATCTTCTCGTCACATTTGCAACTTCGGATTGTCCCAGAAAGAAGCAAAAGTAGTCGGGTGTCTATCTTTTTTTAGGGACACGCACAATGAGGGTCTCCCCAAAAATTGAGCGGGCCCTCCTTCAAGGGCTCGATCTGGTAGCTTGTCAAGTACCTGAGCCACGGCATAGATGGGGCTGAAGCCAGAGGTGTCTTGTTCCACTTCGTCCATGATGCTTAGGTTCGTGTTCCGGGCACTCGTCAGTCACGAGGACAACTTATGGTAGCGACCTAGCAGAGCTCTCTTACCATATTGTGCTCAAACAAGTGGTCGATACTTTCCTCAGAGACAGCAAGAGAGTAGCTTTCTCATTTGGGGTAGCCAAAGGACTTCACTCGGGCTGACTCGAGCTGAGGCTGGAGAGCGAAAAAAAGCTGCCTCCGCTTGAAGCGAAGAGTTCGAAGCTAGCTGAAGCTAGTCTGTTATTATCACATTCCTCTCAAACTCCACCCCAACGAGTCCAGTCGCAGAATTATCTCTCTTCGGACTTTGTCCCTTACAATGTTGCCTCCAGCCTCTCCTTCAGACTCGCCTCCCACTCATCCACCCTTTGCATGCACTTGTGAGCTGTGGCATTTGCATCACCACCATTCGATCAATACCAGGCGGACGCTACAAGGGAAGATCATGGGAGCTGCAGCGAGGCTGTGAGACTGACATGAGCACGTTACGTCAGGTGGGTGGTGGCGAAGACTTGGTTGGCCCCAAAATGGAGGGCAGCCTCAAGCGACGTCACTGACCCTCGGTATCCCTTGAGAGATGAAGACCTCCCCATAACGATGAATGATCAAGGCTGTCACGTTGCTGACACTTTCAAGTATGAGATCTTCGACGTCACTAATGGTCGCTTTTGTTCAGGGCTAGAAAATGTCTGTTGCTGCTTGCACGACAGCAGATAGCGCCAGCAGGCGCCAACGCCAAGGAAGCTGTATATAAGGTAGGTAAACAAGCTTCGTCAGCGACAGGAGCGCGCCCGCAGATTCGTGACGTCACTGGGGTACACGAGGGAGCGCAGACAGTACAATGCGCAGCAGCCGGACAATAGTTATAGCACATTTTTATTACGCGAATCAAATGTTAATGTCAATGCTCTTCACCATGCCATAATACTGAGTGTAGACATAGCACATGAAGCTGATCCTGAAGACGTAGCACATGAAGCTGATCCTGCAGACGTAGCACATGAAGCTGATCCTGAAGACGTAGCACATGAAGCTGATCCTGCAGACGGCCCTTGAGTGAGTACCCTTGGAGTGATGGACTGCACAAACCTTTGAGCGACGACCTTTGAGCAACTACTTTAGAGCGAGGTTGCGAGGGAACAGTTCAGAGTACAGCGACCTGTTCAGCAATATTGACAGAATTCGTAGTAGTTCTCTCCCAGTGACGTCACAGCTTCTCTCCCCTCCCCCCTCTGCAGGCTAGCTGCCTGTCGGTGTCGCTTGTTTACCTACCTTATATGCAGCTTCCTTGCGCCAACGCAGCAAGTCCGCTTCGTTCCCTCAAGTTCGACCGGCAGGTGGCGTTGGAAGAGCCGGCAGGTGGCACGCACATTCCGGAGAAATATTTTCCTACCTGTCTCTTCTTCGTTCCCTGCACATGTATGCCCGACGTCTTCCCTCAAGAAAGTGACTTGTGAGCCACGAACATGAGGGCCGTGACCACCTGGGTGGACAAGGTGCACGATCGCGATCGCCAGGAGCAACCAATCTACGATCTCTGCTTCCGTCCTGACGGATCACAGTTGGTCGTGGCCGCCGGACAGAGGGTCCTCGTATACGATACCATTGACGGGACACTCATACAGCCACTGAAAGGACACAAGGTGTCTTATGCAACTTCTTGGCGATGTCCTTAGCATACTTAATCGCTCTCTTCGCCAGGACACCGTGTACTGTGTGGCGTACGCTCGCGATGGTAAGCGTTTCGCCTCCGGCGGCGCGGACAAGTGCGTCATCATCTGGACTGCCAAGCTGGAGGGCATCCTCAAGGAACTGACAAAAAATTTTGCGCAGCCTTTTACTGACTGGAAGAACATTTTGACTACTTTAATTCGACGTCGCGTCCATTTCTATGATAATTGAGTAGGTACACAAATACTTAAAAATAGTATCGATGTCTAAGGCTGCGCAAAATGAACTGTGCACCCAAAAGTACTCACACTCGGACGCCATCCAGTGCCTTTCGTACAACCCGGTGTCTCACCAGCTCGCCAGCTGCGCCCACTCGGACTTCGGGCTGTGGTCGGGGGAGCAGAAGTCGGTGCAGAAGCACAAGGTCCCGTCCAGGTAAGAAAAAGAACAAACTTGACGCCATATATACAGTGAATATAAGTGTGATCACCAAGTTTATCTAGGACCATCAGACATATCCAACCTATAAGAGAGTCTCTTTTAGAGTGAACTGCTGCTCCTGGACTAACGACGGCCAGTACATCGCACTGGGTCTCGGCAATGGCTTCGTGTCCATCCGGAATAAATCTGGGGAGGAGAAGACAAGAATTGAGCGGCAGCATCAATCGGCCGTGTGGGCAGTGGCCTGGAACCCCGGGGGTTCCTCCTTCGACTCGGCCGGGCACCAAGACATCTTATGCGTGGCCGACTGGGGGCAGAACGTCTCGTTCTACTCGCTGTCCGGGAAACAGGTAAGCAGTGAATATCTGTGAACACAAAAAAGTTATTACTTCCACTTTTCAGGTCAGTAAGGAGCGCAACCTCGGGTTCGACCCCTTCTGCGTCTCCTACTTCTCGAAAGGCGAGTACCTGCTGGTTGCAGGGTCCAACAAAGCGTGCATCTTCTTCACTAGGTAAAGAATGATTTCACTCTTGTACTTTTTGCATATAATATGAATTTTATGGTTTCCTATTGTTGGAACGTTGAGCGATGTGTACGGCCATGTATATGCCAGATGAGCGGTGCGATTAGCGATGCGATACCCGTCTAAAGAGAGCGTGCTGTGCTTTGTTGACGAAAGTGGTTGTTGCTTACTGATACCCGCGAGGATCGGACCTGTTTCGAGCGCCATCTTGGACTCTAACTGGACTGCGACTTCGACGACGCCTTTGGCCACGTCCCCGACCCCGTCGACGACCTGTTCCCATCGTCTACACCTTCTACGTGCAAACGCCGGAGACTATGAAGGTTACAGAGTAACAGACGGGTATTCATTAGAACACTGAGGCCAGAAATTCTCCCTCCCCTTCCTGACCTTTGGATGACATGGGTCACTCTCCTGCGTCAGGATGGGAGGTGGATCTCGTGGACGTCAATAAATACGGCAACGTGATCCGTACCAAGAAAACACCGATGAATGAACTTCTCAATGGGGACTTGTCAAGGATGTTCTTTGACAACCGATGCCTCGTCCGTCGCGGCGCGCTGGACACCAAAAAGAGTCTCTTTCGATTGGCGCGAAAGGACACGACAGAGGAAAGGCTGTCTTCCTCAAACTGGAGCCTGTCTATGAGGAGGTTGACAGTGATTGGGTCACTCTAACCCACGCTAACGTGGCCCCAGCCTTTATTCATAATACAAGTGGCTACAAGCGAATTTACAACATCTTTCACAACGACATCAAGATCATCCACGGGAAAAAGGCCATCAAGTTCATCAGGGGAAGGCCCGTCTACTTACAACTGGAGCCCGTGTATGAGGAGGGTCACAGCGATTGTGTCACACCCTGGAAGTCTGAAGTCACCGAGAGCTTGTTGATCAAGCTATTGGGTTCTCGAAGCTGGCTTTCATTAGAACCTTACGACCAGAAATACTCCCTCCCCATCCTGACCTCTGGATGACAGGGGTCAGTCTCAAGCGCCGGGATGGAGAGGTCGACCTCGTCGACGTAAACAAATATGGCAACATCATAAGAAGCAAAAAAACCGAGATGCATGGACTCATGAACAGCGGCGACTTGTCCAGAGTCTATTTTGACAATAGATGTCTGGTCCGTCGCGGCAGTCTGGATACGAAGAAGACTCTATTTCGATTGGCGCGAATCCTGGACCGCAGCGTCAATTATAATGTGACAAGACTGAACTGCGACCACGTGTCTACTTGGGTATTGGTGGGCCGCATCGAGTGGACGGCAGCGATCTTTCAAGTAGATCTGAATATCAGAACAAAGAAGACGAAGATGACCAAGCTCTTCGATGGCAACATGTCGAGAATGTATTTTGATAATAGATGCCTTGTCCGTCGCCGAGTGCTTTGCAGGACTCAGAACAGGTGAAGTGAAAAGCCTGTCACCTCTGAGCCTCACGCAGAAGTAAGTGAAGGCTACTGGATAAACTCTTGTCCTGCAAAGCCAAGAAAGGAGACAAACTTCTGGAAGCTCCAGGTACCTTTCAACGAGGAGAATTCAGCAGAGCGCCTTGGCAGCCATATCAAGGCACTCAGGTGCAGGCATCGCTTAGGGCATCTGATGGACCTCTTGGGAAAACTTGTTTGAAACGAGGATTTTGAAGACACTCTATGGGGATAAACTCTCCATTCAAAATTCCGAGAGACATTGCAAAGGCTGTTGGATTGGAAGCTCCAGAAGCGTACAAGGGACATGCCTTTCGTTGGTCAGCTGTAACACACATGGCAAAGGATGAAGCGAGCGGGTATCGCACGCACAGTCGCCTCCAGAAATCTCTTGATCCTTTCGTTTTTGCTACGTATTGCTATGTAGAATTGCTCTAAGAATACAGTAAGTGATGTCTTAACCCTCTAGTTCCAGTTCCTGGTCGGCTATCGGTAGTCTTAAGCTAGTTCTAAGCCTTAGACCTAAGATCACTTGCCTTCCTGATCCAGCTCGGAGTCCGGACACCTCGAGCCCAGCGGCCGATCCCACTTTTGCACTTATACTCGTTTTAAGCCATAGAACTAACATTACTGAAGCTTTCAGACCTTCTGAGTGCTCTTGTGTGTGTGGATATTCATGGCCGTATCAAATAGTTCGCTCACCTATATTTGTTCAATTTTTGAAAATCACATTTCTGCACCCTCCATGTGGTCTCCTCAGAATTGTAGCAATGAACTTTGTCCCTCTTCTGCAGACTCACACACAGGCCTCATATTAGTTGTCAAGGAGGTTTAAAAATTGTAATTTACTCGAAATATCAGAAATACTATTTGGTAAGATATCTTTTCGTTCCACGCTGCTACTGTATTTGAGTAAATGACATCTCAAAATGACCTAGATCAGACAATGCTGTAATGGCTGTAGATGAACCCCTGACTCGCAGTCTCATCGTATTACACGTAGCGGTGAAATGAGGTTGCTAAATAAAGTCAAAATTTTGTCAATTAGGTCGATAAACCCTATCTAAAAATGAAATCTGCTTAAATAAATGAGATATCATTTTTGGAGCTCCAGCCTGGGTGGATATTCACGGTGCACTCGTTGACGGACATGACAGCCCGGAGCTCTTAGCTCCTGGGGTTGGCGTAAAAACGAAGGGTAGAATCTCTGTGATCAGTGCTTCGAACTGCCTCACGTTGAGGGTGTGGAAATGTGACTGTCAGAACTGAACCAACTAGAGGACACTACAGGCATACTTACTTAATAGAGATGGGGTCCGTTTGGGGACGGTGGGCGAGCAGAACTCGTGGGTCTGGTGCTGCGCTGCCAAACCAGACTCCAGCTACATCGTGCTAGGATGCCAGGTTCGTCTTTTTATTCGTCTTATCCTATTTTGCACCTGAACGACACAGTGAATGTGCAGGACGGCACCATCGCCTACTATCAATTGATCTTCAGCACCGTGCACGGCCTCTACCGGGAGAGATACGCCTTCAGGGAGAACATGACCGACGTGATCATACAGCACCTCATCACCGACCAAAAAGTAAATTGAGCATTCGAAGCAATCCACTCCACCAAGCTGTGAAATCAGCTTTCTTCCCGCAGGTCCGGATAAAATGCCGCGACCTCGTCAAGAAGATCGCCATCTACTGCCATCGCCTGGCCGTTCAATTAGCTGAGAGAATCGTCGTCTATGAACTCTACTCCGGTGACTCCGCGGATATGCACTACAGAGTCAAGGAGAAGATCAATCAGAAGATCGAGTGCAATCTGCTCGTCGTGTGCACCAACCACATCGTCCTTTGTCAGGAGAAGCGACTTCAGTGTCTAAACTTCAAGGGGGAAAAGGAGAGGGAATGGGTCATGGAGTCGCTTATCAGGTACATCAAGGTGGTCGGAGGTCCTCCAGAGCGAGAGGGACTCCTCCTGGGCCTAAAGAACGGTCAAGTTCTCAAGATTTTCATCGACAACCCCTTTCCGGTCAACTTGTTGGCCATCAATTCGGCTGTCAGGTGCGTCACCAGGACATTGAGTGGAATTTCGGAATAAAATTTGGTATTTTGGATGACTCAACGGATATCTTGAAGAAGTGGCCTCAGTCCTCTCTCGATTTTGCAGGTGCCTGGACTTATCAGCCTCCAGAAGAAAATTGGCTATAATAGACGAACACTCTACCTGTCAAGTGTACGACCTCAAGACGAAGGAGCTTCTTTACCAAGAGCCCAACGCCAACTCGGTGGCTTGGAACACCCAGTTTGAAGATCTGTTATGCTACTCAGGCGCTAATACCCTGAGCATCAAGGCCTCGGGGTTCCCGGCGCATCAGCAGAAAATGATGGGATTCGTTGTCGGATTCTCGGGATCTAAGATCTTCTGCTTGCATGTGTATAGCATGACAACTATCGAGGTGCCGCTGTCCTCCCCAATGGTAGATGAAATTATCTTCATATGTGCAATGATCACGTCATTACCGCTTTGCATCTCTCTTAGTATCAATATTTAGAGCAGAAGAAACTTGATGAAGCCTACGCTGTCGCCTGCTTGGGTGTGACTGATGGAGACCTCGAGGCCTTGGGAAAGGCAGCTCTTGAGCAGATGGACTTGGAGGTCGCGAGGAAGGCATTTTCAAGACTTAAGAACCTAAGGTACAGATCTTATTTTCGATACATTGGTCAGAAATGTGTGATTACTTCATCGTTAAGGTACCTTGAGCTGATCGAGAGCTTGGCAGATGCCAAAAAGCGACAGTCGCAACAGAAGGACGGCGGCGGGAACAGTGAGCAGGTCTATCTTGCTGACTTCTACGCTTTCCAGGTGAGACTGATGGTCGGGCTCGCATGTAGGTACGTGCACTTGAGCACTAAGACGATATGTACCCGTATGTGTAGTGCTATACAACAATACTTTTACGTCAGGTGTTCCCAAACCCATTGTTACTAACGTACCACCTTGTCCCTTTCAACACCCTCAACCACCAGGGGTACACGTACTACAGTTTTGGAAACCCTGTCCTAATCTGGTTCGTGGACGACAAATGGACGTCATAGTTTTACAGGGCAAATTTGGCGATGCCGCTCGCCTGTACAAGAAGTATGGTCAGGAACGAAAGGCTCTAAACATGTACACCGACCTCCGGATGTTCGACCACGCCAAGGAGTTTCTGGGAGCTGCTGACTCCGCCGACGGCCGCGCGCTGATTAAGATGAAGGCTGAGTGGGCGGAAAAGAGCAATGAGCCAAGGGCAGCGGCTGAGATGTATCTCTCCGCAGGTGGGTTCGTCTCCTTGTGCATTTGTACTACACTTTTGTGGTGTAGAAACACTTCAGCTACTGTTGACAGTGCGAGAATGTCGGAAGTTGCTGGGTTTTTTGCAGGGGAATCACTCAAGGCTATAGAAATAATTGGTGAGCATGGCTGGATTGACATGCTCAATGACGTCGGCAGGAAGTTGGACAAAGCGGACACTGAACCAATCAGACAGGTAAGCCACTGCGCAGAATGAAACCGAAGATTTGCGATGTGCATTGTTTTAACTGCTGTGCAGGGTCATTCGGTTGTGCACATACCTACCTACAAGTTGACATGAGTCACTGCAAAATTTTCCAAGTCACATATGTGACTCTGCAGTAGGACCTGTATGGCACAATCAAGGACTCTATAAATTCGTGGTGCTGATCAATCCAAAGGCCTTAGTCGAGTTAGGAAGCAATGTTACAATACCCCTCCGTGAAAATAATTCTTCCCTGTGCGTATACTACAGGTTGCTCACCACCTGAAGCGTCACGGTCAACTTCATTATGCTCGAGACATGTATAAAAAGATCGGAGACTTCGATGCCGTCGTCAAGATATACGTGGAGGCCAAGGAGTGGCAAGAGGCCTTTGAATTGGTCGAGAACAGTCCAGGTAACATTCAATCTGTTTTCGAAATATATATTCACCCCGAATCGTAAGCCCTTCTTTTCCCTCAGAACACCGCGAGATCGTCTACGTACCCTACGCCAAGTGGTTGGCGGAGCAGGATAGGTTCGTCGAGGCCCAGAAAGCGTTTCACAAGGCTGGGAGGCCCGATGAGGCCTTTAGGTGAGGTCAAAGCCAGAGGTTCATTCACACTTGAGTATGCGAGTTTCACCTTCAGGGTCCTGAACGAGTTGACATTAAATGCAGTAAACGAGTCTCGCTTCGATGATGCCGGCTACTACTACTGGATTCTCTCTATGCAATACCTGGACTTGGCCAAGGAGGAAGAACAGGAAGGCTTTGGTGAGTCACGTGCACTTGTACAGGGCTGTCACCAACGAGTGTCCGTCGATCATGCTACTACTGTTCTGCTCTTTAAAGAATCATAATTTAGTCTTGGTCAGTTTTTTTTATCTCTGTCTGCGTGCCATATTTGTTGCAAAAGTCCACTCGAAGAATCAAGATCCACTAATCAGTTGTTTGAATGCCCTCTCTGCCTGCTGCATTTGCTGCCAAAGACCTTCTTTTGGCAATGCATTTACGCTGTGCTGGGAACATACTGTAGTATATTAGAAACAACGTAAGAGTCCTGGCCATCGTAGTAATCCTAATGCGTAAATATCTGCGAGTGACACAGTAAAATGATTGTACTTGACGTTACTCGAACAGATGGTCCTACTGGGAAGTCATTGGCGATGGTGGACAAGTTTCGGGAATTTCAGGCTAAGGCATCCATCTACTACGCGTATCATACCATACAAAGGTACACGGACGAGCCATTCACCAGCTATATGCCAGAGGCGCTCTTCAACATTTCCAGGTTGTAATAACAGCGCAGTACTTGTGCTCTGTTCAGAGAGCTGGACATTATGAACCCCATTGCTTCACAGGTATCTAATGCATGAGCTGCTGACAGAACATCCGAAGGGAGTTTCCAAGTTCTCGGTACTTTACGCCCTTGCAAAACAGGTTAGCAACTGCTCTACATAGGCTTAGCTCTCATTTACCTTCGCTATTAACAGTCTAGAAACCTCGGTGCGTACAAGCTAGCCAGACTGGTGATGGAGAAGATCCAGAGGCTGGTTGTGCCCAAGAGATTTCGAGAAAATGTCGACCTGGCGGCTCTCATGATTAGGTGATCTTGGTTTATGGTACTTTCGGCAGCTGAATCTTTGGTCTAAAACTGTCACATTGTATTTTAGATCTAAGCCCTATTACGACAGTGAAGAGTTGCTCTCCATTTGCTACAGATGCTCGACGACCAACCCGCTTTATAACGCCAAAGGAAATAGGTGTGCATATGAGATCGTCCGTTTTCAGCATCTTTTTCAAACAAGTCAATTTTCACTGTATTTGTTTGTGTTATACTTTTCGTAGATGCAACAACTGTGGTCAGCCGTTTATCCACTCGTTCGTGTCCTTTGAGATCCTCCCGCTGGTTGAATTCCAGTTGGAAGAAGGCATCAGCGACGGAGAAGCCATGAACCTGATCGAGGCGTCATCCGGAACAAGCGATGACGGTATGAGTAATGTTTATCGTGTGTTAAAGCAGGACAATACGTAAGGTCACTTCTATGGGTCCCCGCTTAGTAGGAAGCTCCTGCATCAGTGGACCTTGTTGCAAATCTGTGCGTCCTTATTCCACTGAACGTAGTTTTACTTTGCCTCGAATTTTGTCTACGTAGCCGGTAAAATCCAACTTGATCCATCCTAAAGAAAGAGGCATAAAAACTTCATTCTACTTTTTGTTGAAGAAGTAATTGCAGCTTCTTCTTTGCAGACGCTGTTCAGGGTGACGTCATGACGATTGACCAGTCTGAGGACGTGTCGGAAGATCCCTTTGCCAGCAAGCTGCTTTCGTTTCAACAGGAGGCTGCAGGAGGTGACTTCTTCACACCCGTCATAGTCAACAGGAGAGCCCTGGCCAAGATGGAGCCGGGAGAGGTGAGCAATCACTGCCTTGTGGTACTTTTAAGACAGGTCAGTGTCTGGTTCACTCCCACGCAATGACCCGAATCCTCCATGCAGCGAAAAGTTTATCTGAAGAAAGTCTGTCGCTTCCAGGTCTTGGTGTTCCGTTGGCCTCCTCCATTGCGTCACCAGTTCTTTCGCAACGTCATGTCAGACATGCCTGTGACCAAATGTGAGACGTGTAACCGCGTCTTTCACACAGACGACTACGAGCTGCAGCTGCTGCAAAGAGGTCACTGCCCATTTTGTAGGACGCAGCCAGAACACTTCAAGGCAGCCACGGATGATGAAGAAGGCAGCAACCATGTCAACAAGGACTTTTAGCTACTTTTTTATCAGATGCTCAGTCAGACTGAAGTCCTGTAATACGTACAGTGATCAGTACTCCAGCACTAGACCAAATATACTGTCCAGTATAAGTTGAAAATGATCAGTTGCAGCCTCCGTCCCGTTGACCCCTTCTTGCACACTTCCGTGACTCATTTGCAAGCGGTCATTGAGCACCCGGTTTCAGAGTCGTCAGTGCTTAATATTCCTTCGTGAGTTTTGGAATGCTCAGGCTTAGTGACACGAAGTAGACACAATGGGCTCGACGTCGTGGACTCGACCCTACGTGTCGACAAGAGCCCTGTAGGCCATCAAGCAATGCTTAAAGGACGGCGCTTGTCTTCGAGTTGTCTGCCTGGTGAACAGAGACAAATCTAAAGCCATTTCTTTGTCTGAATTTGGACGACTGCTCGCTCGCACGCTCGCGCCCGTTTCGTCAACCGTGATTTGCGTCGCAAATGACCGTTGGAGGTAACAGAAAAAGAAAACTTGAGTTTGTTCGTCAGTCGAACAGTGATCCGCTCCCGGAAAGCCCATTCGAGGGAAGAGTGGAAGTCCTCTTCTATCATGGAACTTCGAGTAGTCTTAACGCTATCAATGGGTGAGATTGTCGCGAAGCATGAGCATGTGGTGCGTGATCAAGCACGCGAACCCCCGGCAGTTAGTGGAGCATAACTCGTACTTACTTCTAATGAGCGGTAAAGAGTTAAAAAATCTCACGTCGTTCTGGGTTGTCCATTTCTGCCATAAAGTGCTTAACTGAGGGACACATGTGAACCATACTCTAATGGACTGTCCAAAAAAACTGGATTGCCGAGTGCGTAGGAAGATTGTTCTGGAGATACTTTCCTTCCATTTTCTCATTATCACAGTCACGCGAAGTGAGAGCAAACAATGCAGCATAATGTTAATATTGTCATCATTTCAGCTCTACTCGGTTCTGCAGCAAGTTCTACTCCTCAGAGGTCTTGGAGTAGAAGTCCAGGCAATCTCAGGAAGAGTCTTCTCAGGACCAGCAAAGAACAACAAAGAAGTCTGTTTTCAGACCAAACAACTTTGGTGCAGCAACAGACGACGACGTTTTATCAGCAAGGAGAAGGAGACGATTTCTCTTGCCAGAGAAGGGCCCAAGGTGGGTCAGTAGAACAAAATGAGTCCATGGCAGGGAAATGTTGAAGCTCAGCAAAGAGCTGACGAACTGTATCGATTGATCTGTAACAAGGGTAGCTTCATTGTACTGTTGAACGAACGTGCACATAAAATGGCTGCCCAATCTTCCCATGAGCTACATATTGTGGCTTGATCTTCCTGGAAGAGCAGCTACATTGACTGTTTGCTTATTTCTACGGCTCCACAGGATTTTACACTGACCCTTCCTCCGACTGCACCAAATTTCATGTCTGTATGCACAACAGAGTCTCCTCCTCCGTAACGAGGACTACGTCGCTCTGTCCAGCGGGAAAGAGGTTCAATCCAAATACACTCCAGTGCGACTGGTGGTAAGATATGTGGTATTAGGCAGCTGGCAGACGTCCATTTTTTGGTCGTGCATTTCCAGGGATAACGTGACCTGCGAGGACGCCTTCATACCCGAGGAAGAGATCCCCAACAACAGTAAGTAGAACACTGAAGAATGATTCCAATCCCCGAACTTTACTGTGAAACTCAACAGTGAAAACTGTTGGAATGCAATAAACATTGATGAGTCTCTTGCATGCAAGGCAATGAACTGTTAAAGCAGATGATAACTTTTTGTCACTCCATTACGAACTGCCTCTGCGGCTTCAGTGTCTGCATGTTTCCAACACAGGTGTTGATCATCCTTCTCCAAGAAGCATTTCATGGCGACCAAGGGACAACTCCTACAACGACCTCTTGAGAGCAAGGCCGACTTTCGAGCTCTCCTCCCCGCACGAGTACACGCCCCTCACCCTGTTCCTCCCTGAGCGGACCCCTCTCTCGTGCTTCACCTGCTGTCGAAGGAAGAACAACTACCCCTATCCTTCGCATCAGTGGACAACTACGACCCAACGTCCACCGTCCAGTTGGGCGGTCACCTATCCGACTTATCCCCCAACTACAGAGAGACCACATTTCTGGTACCCAGCCACAACGACGACGAAGAGGCCTTGGTATCCGTCAACCTGGGTGGTCACGTTCAAGCCACCCACGACAACACCGTACGACGACGAGGTCGAAATCATTGATGCTAGAAACAAGGAAGATGAATGCCAGGACGACATAAAATAATTTACAAGAACTTGTGCAGCGTGCACGTACATGTGAGTGCGATTTATACATGTAATTTCTAATTTAACCCGAGCATTCATGTTACGAGTACTATAGGTAAAATTGGTGTTTATCACTAATGCAGGCTAGCAAGCTTGCCCAGCGCCAATTATAGTATGCGTTATGACGTTGACGTTATACGTTTACTCTGTTGACAGCGTATGCTGTAGCATATTTGTATTAAGCGATTGTGCGTATTTCTTGATTTGAATGTTGTCAAGCGAAATGCAGAGTGGCAAGACAGACATGAAATAGAATATGCGACCTAAGCTTATGAAGTTTTCATCTCGTTTATTCTCAGTTTTTTTGAACGAGTGCCATAATAATGCTATAATAGTTAGTAGCTTTTTTGTACAGTACAACTGCTCACTTGGTGCAGATTCTCTTGCCAATTTGCACACTGAAAATGGGTGGGCTCACATCAATGGATGCATTTTTCTGGTAGACCACTATAATGTATGATGGGGGCGCTACATTGTTCATTTAAGAGAATTACACTGAGTGAGGGCATAAACTGTTCCTTTGATTCGCTTCTAGCGCTGGAAGAAGCTGGTGTGATGTGTGCAGTTTTTGTTGAGCAAAGCACCTTTAGAGTAGACAGAAGCAGAACTCTAGACAGCAGACCCACCACCACTTCTCGTTGTCTGGATCGGACTCGTAGGGCGTTGACGTCGTCGTCATCCCGCCCCCGCCGCTGCTTCCATTCAGCACCGTCACGCCGTTTGCAGCGGCGGCAGCGGCACCCCCGCCACCGCCGCTGGAAGAGGACAAGACGCCATTGGTGACGGCATGGTGAGACTGCTGCGGAAACGCCGTTGTCTGCTGAAAATGATGCCTCTGCAGAGGACTGTTTGTGTGCTGGTGGTGGCCGCCGATGGGCACAAGAGGATGCTGCCCAGACGACGGCTGCATCTGGCCGCCGCGAGGCGGCGGCGGCAAGTTGTTTGCGGCGGCGGCCGCCGCCGCCGCGGCCGCGGCTGCATGATGCGCATGCAGGTGGTGATGAAGGTGTTGGCCCTGCTGCCCCGAGGCCGCCGTAGACTCAAATCGGTCCGAAGACTTCATGATCTCAACCATTTTGACGGCTGATGAGGCTGAGGAGGAATCCTCTCCTCGCCATGGTAAAAGTGGAGTCGTCGCCGACGTCTTCGCCGTTGTCGATCAATAACTGCTGCTGCTGCTAGGTCACTTGGAGGAGAAAGAGTCTCGCTCGGGCCTTTAAGGCCATGGTTCTCCTCTCGGTCTCTGGGCTGGTGGTGGCTTTCTACCTTGAGAGAGCAGAGGAGTTCTGTACTACTTCTGCATAAGGTTGCTGGTATTCCTGCTTGGTTCTTAAGGAGAGAAAAGTCCCCATTAATTTTTTGCTGTGGCGACAATCAGCATCATCTATTCAAAGGCGATTAGTTCATGCGCATATTATAAGTAGGCTCCTCTGGACGCAAAGCTATGGACCTGTTCATGCACAGTTAAAATCTTGAGTGGCGGGATATTTGAAGCTTGCGTAGAAGAGAAAGAAACTGCGCAGTGCGCAACCATCTTTCACTTTTATGAGCATCCTACTCCTGCTACATAGAGGCGAATGAAGCATTTGCACGTACTTGTTCACTGCACATTACTGTAGACTTCTCCGAGTGCGTCAGGTGCAACAGTCATAAGGTTCTCGTACATCACGCATGCGTCGAGCGGTATTGTACCTACCATTACAAATATATTGCACATTTGGACTGCACTGTGCAGTCTGCACAGCACGTACAGTGCATGTCAAGTTGGAAAGGGCCGTTATCCAAGTACGTATAAGATCCGTCTCTGAAAGCTTTGATAGCGTTAGTTCTAGAGCTTATAACTATGATTAAAGTGTACGAGTGGGGACGGCCACTGGGCTCGAGATGATCGTCAGGGTCCGGCCGTCTGGAGAGCTGGAAAGTGAGCTTAAACTGAAGCTTAAGGTTAAGGCTTAAGGGCTAACGTTGTACACCAGGAACAAGAACTGAAAGAGGGCTAAAGTATTGCTTACTGTATTCTCGGTTACTTCTACATAGACATACGTATGTTAACATGAACACGAAAGGATCGAGAGATTTTGGAGGCGACTGCTAGTGCGATACCCGTCTGTTTGCTCCCTGACCTTCATGGCACTCAGACCATGCATGTAGAATCACGTAGAGAGTTTAGGATGTCGTAGAGACGAGGGCGTCGTCGTAGCCGAAGCTGCAGACGTAGCTGAAGTCGCAGTCCCAAGATGGCGGACGAAACGATCCGTTCGGTTTGAGCGTCGGTAAGCAACAACCAGAATTGGTCAACAAAACACGGCACTCTCTCTCTTATACTAGCGTCGCGATCATCTCCTTCGTACACGGACACGATGGGTTACTCACTCGTTCCAACAGTGCATAACGTGGAGAACTCGTGGTACGTAATGTGCAGCAGCAGTTATGCAAAGTTCAGTAAAAGCCGCAAATGTTGCCTCATGGATGCGATAATCGCACTTGTTGTTTTTCACGTCTCGACTGTCCTTGTGCGTGTACGGACCAAATGAGGCCTAAGTTAACTCAGCTTGGAAAAGGCCCAGGAAAACGTCGGCAAGATGAGAATTCCTTTGTTCCTTGTAAGTCATACTAAAAACGTAAAAGCGTACAGTCCGTTCTCGTAATAACGTGCTTGCTACTTCACTAGTTCATCACTTGGGGTATGAGGAAAGCCAACGTGATGGAGAACCGCTCATGGAAGGCGACCAAGCTCCTCATCCTCCACAGAAGGACTGCGTCATCTGTGTGGGATCCACAGGTACCCGAGAAATTCGGTAATATTCTGCAGGAGCGTTTGCACGAGAGGATTTTAGTGCCTGCAGTATAAAAAGCCTAGAGTTACTACATGCCCACTTGCCTTAACAGTAAAGATAAGTCTAGGTCAATTTTTTTTAAACTCTTGTGGTGTCCTAGATTTGTTACAAGAATTCACTTGAAGACCTTCTGATCAAATGGAGTGAAAAATAATGACTTTTTGAGTCCCCTCTGTGTCTTTAAAGTTTTGTAGTACATACATACGAAGTATATGCACAGTACATACGAATGTAAGGGCAACTTTACAAATTTGATGTGGACCTGCTGAGTAACTTGGAAGATGCAAAACTGAAGTACTGTAGTTGAATGAAATTAAAAATAAAGTGTGTACAGTTTTGTCACAGGGCTGTCAAAATCTGACACTTTGTTATGTACTAAAACCTTATTGCCATGGAGGGGAGTCCAAAAATGGGTGGTTTTTCTTTTAAACCATTTCACTACATCTTCACCATTTGCATTAGGTGACAAACCTAAGATGCCCTGAGTCAAATTTCAAAATTTTCCTTTTTTGACCTAGCCTAGAAAATAGTGTGCGGATCATAAATTTCCCCATTGCAACTTCATCAAGAATCGTAACAAGAGCACCATTTATTGACGTGACTGGACTGCTAGACTACTTGGTCTCGATATATCCACCATCCCTGGCAATCATAAGCTCAATGCGGGGCCTGAACCTTGCACAGGTGGCCCTCACATAGTCAGCGTCCAAGGCATTCCACGCGGACGTCACTGAGGCCTTCAGGGCATCCACTGATGAGTGAGGAGCCGCACATGCCACCCGCTCGACCTCCCACCATATGCTGTAATCAAGTGGGTTCAGATCAGGCGGGTGGGGGGGCCACATTGAGACCGGCCAGAAGGCATCGAAGCCAGACACTTTCTTGTTAGCGCAATACCGCTGCACAATCTTGGCTTTGTCCGCGTGGACCAGATCAATGATACGTTGTCTTTTTCGTGCCTCCATTGCGTTCTTGCCATCAGTTGACACACATGAGCGACAATTTGATTCTCAAACATCCAACCTCGACTCAGGGTGGGCAAATGCCCTTCTCCTGATTGATCTTGAAGATGTTATACCCGTTTAAAGACATGGGGAAATTTATGATCCGCACACTGTATATATGTACTATACCTGAATCAAATTGAGTGACAGTTAGTAATCGCTAGGAACGGGCAAGAGCTCTACTATCTCGATCTGCACTGGACAAGAGGTTCCTTCGGGGTCCGGCCAGAATCGCGTAACTTCTAAGTGCGCTAAATATGACTCCAACAAGGACGATCATGACAATCTCGTCTGGGTGGATACCGTGGGTTGGGACGACATTGACCTCAAAGACGAGGAGACTTTTAAGGACATTCTCAGATTCATAGGTTAAGTTAGATTTCTGCCCCTAGACAAGGAGCACAGAAATGAGTAAACAGCGACATAATATTTTTTCAAAATTAATCATTGGTGAAGAATTATTATTGTATTTCCCTGACGCATCGTTTGTGGGCATAACACAGAGCGGTTAATTTTCTCACCAAGCCATCACTATGTACCACAGTTTGGGTTTGACTCTTTTGGCCTCGGCTCTTTTGGCCTCGGCTCTTTTGGCCTTAGTGCTACCGCACTGTGCAGTCAGGACTTGTGGGTGGTGAGATTTCCCTGCGAGTCTGAGACTGAGCTGAGGGAAGAAGATGAAAAGAAACTAATTTCTGGTGAAATCTTCCCTTGCTTCTAGTTTCAAAGACAATTTAAAGACCGGTACTGTTAAAAAAGTATAATAATAAGTACTTCGTCTGTTTCTGCCTGGAAAAGGTATTTCATCGGAACTATCAGATGGAGAGAATCATTTTGATAGATATTCTACCATTTATTTTCAATGAATGAACTGATCATCACCACATCACAGGGGAAAACAACTTGGTCCGCGTGAAGTGCATCTTGTGGATGGTCTTGCCCAATGTCCGCACAGACGCATTGCTCATCAGACAGGCCAGGCTCATCAATATGTTCAAAGTGTGTGATGACAATGACGCTGTATAAGAGTGTGCACGCAAGTCCAACTCTTCACAGGCCCCGTCAATCTGGACCAATGTTGTTATCGTATGCAAACAGGCACGCAACCCTGTCCAAGATGCCGCAGGTGCAATCGGTGCGGCTCTAGGAAGGGAGAACACACGAGATTTTTTGCCAAACTGTGGTATATAAAGGGGGCCTTGGGAGCTTCAACCCGGAAATGGTTCAAATTTATTTCTTATTCAAATTATTTGTGAAACCGCACTCGTCGCACAAGATAAGTACAGTTGCCGCCGCTTATACCGACATCGGATACACCGACAATTGGGATGTACCGACAATTCTGCAGGGCAGTCGCCGGGCAGCTCCGCTGCTGCCACTCCCAGTCAGCAGCTCTGCTGTCTTAGAGGGAAAATGGAACTGCGCTCACCAACAAAGAAGTGCAATCTGGTGGCCGCAGACCTAAGATACAGATTACTCTCTGTCAGGCTACTGTGCAACATGGAGATGGGTCTCGAATTTTTGCAACCCATTTCTCCTATTATGAAGGGGAATACACAAATGGGTCTTGAATTTCGGCAACCCATTTTACGTTATGTAGTGCAATATGAAGATGGGTCTCCAATTTTGGCAACCCATTTGGCCAGTTATGTAGTGCAATATAGAGATGGGTCTCCAATTTTGGCAACCCATTTTACGAGTCATGTAGTGACACAGACAGATGGGTCTCGAATTTCAGCAACCCATTTTACGAGTTATGTAGTGAAACAGACAGATGGGTCTCGAATTTCAGCAACCCATTTTACGAGTTATGTAGTGAAACAGACAGATGGGTCTCCAATTTTGGCAACCCATTTG
>JAAUXU010119119.1_pt1 | contig 32497 bp, 33 predicted proteins | sample 7278151 | NCBI WGS metagenome assembly JAAUXU01 (sample SAMN14350113, study PRJNA611818) | marine sediment metagenome | isolation source: surface marine sediment (1.8m) | place: French Polynesia: Moorea | collected 2018-08 | reverse complement strand
GTGATGAGAGGGAAAGCTAAATCGCTTTTTTGAGCAAAATTATTTGACTAGCACTTGTTTTTATATCAATAGGCATCAAATAGGCCATGTCATGGAGGGTTTAAAATTTTCGTTATAGCCTCATATATATACGTATTTTATGGACTTGACGCAACAGTTCGACGAGCCCATATTGTGACCCTCTCTGTCCTCGCTGCCCTGCTCCAGTTGCCCCATGATGGCCTCGTCACGGAAGACTTGGCGGCCTCCAAGCTGTCCGCGTGCCCGGAGTCAGTGACTGTGTCCCGTGACCCGTGGACTCCGCCGTCGTGACCCCGTGGCACGAGACGGCGGCCACCACCGTGTTCGTGTCCCATGAAATCGCCCACTTTCTCCACGTCGCCGCTCAGAACTCATTGGACCTCGACCCGCCAGACACAGAGAGAGATCGACTTGAACAAATCTCTGCCTGGCCTACATTTTTGCGAAATCTGAAGCTCCTCCGAGGCTCCGAGCGAGCACATGTCTGATTTTTTTATCCATATGTTTCGTGTATGGTTAAGGAGAGTCTTGTCCAGGCCGCAGAAGAGTTAATAGTTCTTCTCTTGGTGAATCAGCAGCCGCGCGGACTTTTCTCAAATAAAGAAAGAAAAAGGAAGTTTCACTCCATGAAGAAGCAGAACGAGCTTCCCTTATGCTGTGGCATAATTTTTGCACTAAACAAAGGAGAAGGATTTTTTTTTCGCTCGTGTCATGTTGAGATTCTGTCATGGAAATGTTCCTCTTTTTGTGAAAGAAAGTGAGACGCAGAGATGAGGCAACATTTTGGACCTGTGTCCAAATTGCGCCCTATAAATAACGTCAACAGCCGAGATATCTGCGGCCATCAGGCACATAAATCCGTCAATGACTTGGACACCCGCTGATCAGGGTGGGACGATTGGACATATGGCACGGGCAGGGAACGACGAGGAGACTTCACAAACTTTCAGACTACAAAGAACAATTTCTTCGGCTGGCAGTTTCGTGCGTGCAGCTACAGGGTGGAACAAAATTGATTACCCCTCTAAGCATCGATTCCCATCTCGTGTGGTTCTTTTGCTCTGCTTCTGCCTCTTACAACCAGGGTTGCCAAAATAGGTCGCACATTTCAGTTCTCTTCCTCCCAGGCTTCTTTCACCAGCACCCAGGAGAAATGGATGAATGCGTGCACTGAGTATATCCAGTTCCCAGAAGTGGGAATGTTAATAAAAGCCTAAAACAATGGCGAAAAGTCTCGAAACTGCTTCCTTTGTCTACCCAAAAAGTTTTTGTTGTGTAGAATAAAAAATGGACGATGACCCCTGCAATATTTGGCAACAAAGGACTAAACTGCTAAAATACTTCTGCTTAAGTTCCTCATGAGCAAAACACAACGTTGCACTATTCAGTACTATCTTAGGCTGACATCGTGAAGTGAGACTCCTGGGCCTAGCATGACGAATGTGTGGAATTGATCTGCAGAGGCCTTCCAGGCCTGAGCAGCACAGGTTTGCCATCGGGAATTGTCCGTTGGCCTTCTGAAATGCTGCCACAAACACTTCCCCAGACGTTGATCCCGGTTCACGCTGCAGTGGTCAGTCAGAGGTGACCAGAGCTTGTCTCCCTCTGCAGCAAGTTGGCGGGGCCCAGCTTTGCCGTGAGGAACAAGAGGCCTGAGGAGGCCTGGTCTTCCAGGCCAAGTCCTACTGTTCTTTAATCGCACTCATGCATTTCCCATGTTAAATGAAGCAGCCAAAAGAGAGCTGTGTCATTTTTTTTCCAGCCGGCCTGTTTATCATTTCCTCAAAGGAATTCGTAGATTTTCTCCTCAGCTCAGGCAAGCGGAAAGTTATTGTTCTGCACAGATGTTCTGCGTGCGTTCACTCAATGCAATCTCTCCCTGGGCCCTCATTTACCTGCGCTGAAGGCTGCACACGTGGGTCTTGTTCCACCCCTGACTGTGGCTGTGGGTCAGGATGGGCAAGGACCTGCCCAGGGAACAGGACGAGTCACATCAGACGCAGCTGTGACCTCGAGTCATGGCAATGACATCATTGAGGCTCCCTAAGGAATTCCCGAAACACTGGAATGAGTAGGTTTCGGTGGAAAATGTTTGTGGCCACCAGGTCAATTACGAAGTTGGCATCAATAGCATACAGATACTTAGGCTAGAACAATCTTTTTAATCTCTTTCTGTGTATTTTAGTTGTTGCAAGACGTTCCAGTCAAATGAAATGAAGAACTAATTGTTTCTTGAGTCTGCCTTCAAAGTTACGTAAGGATAGAGCAAGACCAACATTTCAAATTTGACCCGTTTAGTTACTTTCCAGATGCAAAGCTGAAAAGCAAGTAATTTTAGCTTTGCCTGCCAAATCTGAACACCCTGTTATGCAAATACTTTTTTGGAGACCATTTGACTACATCACTATTTCACTTTAGTTCATAAACCTAAGATTCACTCAGACAAATTTCTAAAAGAAATTCTTCATTGGTCTAGCCCAGTTTATAGCATAGGGTCGACTTTGCGTGCTTGAAAATCTTTACAGCTTAAGGACAAAATAAAACAAAGTTGATTGAAAACTAGCTTGAGAATTCTCAAAAGTTTGAGCCTAAACGAGCTGAACTCAAGTCGAGCTCAGACCTGCAAACTCAAACTTGACTCGAGCTCAAACCTGCAAACTCAAACTCGACTCGAGCTCAAAACTGCAAACTCAAACTCGACTCCAGTTGGATGTAGTTCAAATACAGGACTCACTTAGAAGGAAAGCTCGGCAGACAAGATGACTTTTTGAGATACATGAAAATTGCAGTCATCAGTGCAGTTATCATTCGCAACGGGGACTAATGCACAGTTGAAAAGAAATACTATAAAAATACGACTATTGTCCCAGGGCGGATATAGTTTTGTCAAATGGTGCATAAAAAAACAGATGTCTTATGTTGGTCAATCTGTGCTGATTACAATTGACGTTCGACGTAGTAAATATCCTCTATCAAGTAATGATTGCACTTCTTACCAAATATTTACGTTATGAAATAACCGACACACACCCCTTACAGTGAACTTGAAGCTTGTGACTTTGCTATATGAAAGTTCGATTGTACACTCAAGAGGTGCATGGCTGCTATTTTCAAGAATTCAACTGAAAATGCTTCACTGTCAGAGGCTTCGTCACCTGTGGTCCAAAGGACGTGGGGAAGTCATGTTCGGAGTGCACCAGCTTTGTGAGTGCTTCAGTACGCATTTTGATGTGAGAGGTTGGTGGGCAGACGTGAGTGTGGTTGCCAACTCTGCCTCACTGCAGGCCTCAGGGGAAAAGCTGACTCCTTGGTCCGGACTTGGCCTGACCTCGCCTCAACAGCCCTAGACGAGTCATCATTCTCTTCAAGCAGTGCAAGGAGGGCAGGGGAGAGAACCTGGACAGGGAGCTGGTGGACAGACTCATGGCAACCCACATGTTGGGTCTGGTCGCAGACGACCATGAGAAGCTTTATTCATCTCGAACTTGGCATTGCTGTCGGGTCAAACCATGATCCAAGACAACACTTACTGAAATCATATATAGCCCGTGAGCACTCTGAACATGATTTCCTTGTAGTTGATCATGAGAATGTCGAATCTCCAGCCCAGTCATGCATTTGTAGGTCAGTTGCACAGCCGTGTGAATCTATGTGCGGTGCAGTAGACTCCGCTTATGTGTTCTATATCGGGCAGGTCCAAGTATCCTGAGTCCACTGCAGTCTATACTATGGCGATGTCACAGCCAAAGCTGTCTCTAAAAGGCGAGGCTTCACTGTAGCTGGGGCCACTGTAAACGGAGTCTGCTGTAATTTACTTTATGAATCCAAGACAGGTGTTAATGACTACATGCAGACAAGTGTAAAGAATTGTTCTGTGTCCAGGCGTGGTCGTACCTCTCCCCTCTGCGCGCGCGCACGCGCACGCACACGCACATGGCGCAGAAGACCTAATCCTGGGTCCACACGGAGAAGGAGAAGAAGCTTTCTTGGCACTCCTCAGTCGTCGGTCGGCGTGCGGGCCGGGAACACGCGCAGGCAGTGACATCACGCCACATTCAAAGGTGCTTGGAGAAACGAAAACCCGTATAAAGACACTTGTTCTGAAATTCGCACAGCTCGGGCTGGTCTGGGTCACGCGTTGACAATCCCTGTGCCGTCACGAAAAGAGTAGTGATGACACGAGCCACTGCGCATTCGGGCCCGCGGGCGCAGTGCAAAACTGGCTCACGGGGCTCGAGCCTTCAGGTCGAGCTAGAGGAGAGTAATACAGTCGGTCCTCGATTTCACGGTACCGAAATATCATTTACAGGGTGGTGGAGAGAGAAAGTGCAAAAAGTAAGACGCGTATTTTTGCCGCTTCAATTTTGCCCCCCCCCCCCCAAAAAAAAAACCGTTTTGCAGCCTCGCGATCTTGAACACGTCGTCCTGGGATCACTGGCAGCAATAGGCACAGGTCTGTCCAGCGTCCCTGACCAGAGCGAGGCCTTGTGTGCATGCGCAACCGTTTCCTCGGGGAAATTGTTGGCTGTGGATGGCAGCGATGCCGCTCTGGTCGAGCCCGAGAGGCACTCATAAGCATTGAACGAAAAGTCCGCAAGTACTGATCTTTGAATGAACGAGAGCTGCCCATGCAAGCCCTGAAGCTTTCAAGTTCACGGTTTTTCGTCACAGCGCATTTGAAGAATTTCTTTAATCTGGGCATGAGTTTTTGGGCTTAAAAAACAGCCAAGGCATATATGGACAGCCGTACTTCTATTGCCCATTAATACACTGTTTAATATCAGTGAAAAATGTGTAAAAGTCAGTGACAAAAGCTTCAAAATCAGTGATACCATGAAAAAAAATCTGTGAAGAGATGAGTGTTTGTACCTCTCTTGGCCATGACCTCAGCCTCCACTGGCTCAGGTATAAACTTCAAAGGCTGAGGACGAGGCCAATGGAGGTCACCTTGGATAACTTGTCCAGGAACTGACTGATTCGAATGAAGCAGGTTTGAATTAGTACGCACAGTTTGTTCATCACCACTTCCAGGGCTGTGGTGATTTTGCCATGGACTCCTTATACCACTGCACTGTCCGTTGTGAAATCGGAGTGAATTCGATTTAGTGCAGCGGTACAAGGACCAAATCGCAACAAAGCCCTAGCTAGGCCTAATACTCTTTTTCGTGCTTCACCGTTGATGCTTGACCGGGGCCACCCTGTATACAGTAAAACTTGGGATCGTCACCAAAAGATATACTTCAATTGAGAATCGACTGTGCAGTGGAACTCGTCTATGAGCTCATTCTTACGCTGTAGAGGTTTCGTCAGTTCTGCAGTGCAGCCATTGCACAAAGTATTTTCACTGGATAAAGTATTCACTTTTCTTATTAATACAGTGAAACCTGCTTAAAAGCATTGCCGACTGTCAGAATCAGAGCCGATTCTTATGCATTGGTTTTTATCATGGCAAGTGAGTGTACAGCAATATTCTGCTCTTTACTCAATGTCTTTGTCAAATGCTCCTTGGCGAAAATTCGCAGGCCGTTCATTTGGCAAAGAGACTTAGGGACTCTTCTAAAATCCTGCCAAGGGACTCGATGCTCCCGTCATCGCCGATACACAAGTTTTCCTTGTTGAAGCTGCTGCTGAAGATGATTGAAGTGCAGAAAAGTATGTTGTGGTTGGCCGAAATTGTGTCAACTCGTACGAGTTTTATTTATTTATTTTTTTTTTTTGCAAAATAAGAGAAAATTATGCTAATTTCGACCGCGAGTATGATTTCGGCTTAAAAAGAACCCTCAGCAGATGATGTGAAATATACGTAATGTATAAAAAAATATTTTCCGCTCTCTGATGATGATGACGGACAGAAGAAGAAAAGGTGGTTTCTTTTCAACAAATCTCCTGTCTTGAACGATGACTTCACCTTATTAATCTTGATTGCAAAAGCATCAGGAAGTAAAGAGGTTTTTTTCCCACTTTTTTCCTTGTTTTGCGTCAAAATCGCGGAGTTTCGCACATCGCGCAATGGAAAACGCTTCGTTCAACTCGACAAAACAAGCAAAGAAACCACCTCGATCAAATTGGCGGAATTCTTGAGAGACAAGGAAAGTCAGTCGAATGTTGAAAGTTGGAAAATTGGCCAATGGAACCATGGAGTTCCAATTTTTCAAATTCACCTTTCTCTTTGAATGAGGTTTTCTTTAATGTTTTCTCTTATCATTTCTTCTCTATTTTTTCATACTTCCCACTCCTCTTGTGCAGCTGCGTTAGTGATCGACCGAAAGTGACCTCAGTCGTGATTCACCGAAACCGAAGTTTCGGTCAGTTAGCCGAAACTGTAATTTCGGTTTATGCCATAACTTCGGCCACGCAGCCAAATTCGGTATTGTGAGCCGACAGCACCGAATTTGTGGTGTATTTGAAAGGTACAGATCATAACTGGGTTCTTACAGTTGACAACAGGAGAATTTGCTGTGCACAAAAGCAGTTTTTTCTGCATTTTGTGGGGTCAAACGATGCCTTCCCTTAGCAATGATATGAAGTAGCGGGGAATTTCGGTTTCGGCCGAATTTACGGCCGAAACCGAGACCGAAATTATGGCCGAAATCACGACTGCGTCGACCACTAAGTTGCGTAAATGTGTTCTTTCCAGAAATGGTCCGTCTGTAGCCGTCTCCATCGAGGTGGAGGGGGGCGTGGACACCATGGACACGTCTCACCGCAAGTCCGTGGGGTTCAGGAAGGGCCACGTCCATCACCACGACAAGCAGCAGCAGCGCGGACACGCACACCAGCGCGTGTCCCACAGACACACCTTGACGCCGTTCGTCTCAAGTGAGTCAGTTGCTGATGATGATTAAGCCTCGGATGTTTAGGTGGAAACCTAAAATTTACTAATGAAGACGCGAGAGAGTAAAAAGACGTGGGGGGAAAAGTTTAGAAGAATTTTGCAAAACTAATGCTGACAAACGCGCACTAAGAGACGGAGGATAAAAGCCCCCTCCCCATTTTTCTTCACCTGAAATTCCGAGGTCCCGTTGTGAGTGGGGCTGCGGATATTGAGATGCGGCCACACCTGACGCCACCAGGTAAAACTCCCAGAGGTGATTGCGAATTAATTAAGCCGGAAATTAATGATGGGTCGTTATTAACGGCTTGGCTTAATAACCTCTCTGTCTCTGTCAGCTCCTTTCGGGCAGGCTTTTATCACCTCGCACCCATTGATTTATGAACTCATCTTTGGTTTTTTTTGAGCTGTCGATCTTTTGGGCGTACCCAAAAAATCCTGCTTTGTTTTGGGCCTATTTTGGCGGGAGACGAAACTGACACTTGAGCAGCTGACGACTCCGGGCGAGGCCGGTTCGTATTCCTACCGAGGCCCAAGGAGATCCCATCACTTGTGAAAACACTGACGCACCCTGCATGAGTAATATCGTACGGGCACGTAGACTGGTAGTTATGAGATGCAGACGCGCTCGACAGACCGAAAGTGGAGGCTGACTGCTCAGCCCGGGCGGCAGCCACAAGGGCGTGACTGGGCTTGTTTGCAAGAGGAAATTCGAAATTTTCATTTGCGGAAAAAAGTGTGCAAATCGGGCCCTAATTAACAAAGTTATGGCAGCCTAAAGTCAAAGAGGTAATTTCCATTGTTGGACAGAACTAAACTGACACCGTAGAGACTGTGATTGGTCAACCTGCCTGGAATGCGAGTAACTGAGCCTGTCTGAAGGAGGAAATTAAAAATTTGCAAAAAGAAGTTCGCAAATCGGAGCTAAATTCATAAAGTTATTGTGTCCTGAAGTGGAATAAAAAGATGTGCAAATTTGGGAAACAATTCGGTAACTCTGCGACACGTAAATTGACAAGATCAATTTGGCTCATGTCTGCCCAGGTGAGACAGCAGCAGGCCTGTGGTAGGCCTACCTCGTCAGATCCTGTGTCAGGTCCACGTACTTTCAATCTGTCTCATGCTGGAAAAGTGTCAGGCCTGACCACTGGCACTCGCTGAACCTGTGTTAGGCCTACGAACTTACATTCTGAAGCAAGTGGGCCCTGTGTGAGGCCTGGCCAAATAGGCATTCAAATGCACTTCACTCTCCATTGAAATGTGCCTCTGAATCGATGACTTCGTTTACCGGATTTCACGCTGTTTCCTCGAAGTGGGAAATGCAGGTGGAATTTGTGATGGAGTGAAAAACAACAGTTAGCTTTGGTTTACTTTGCCAACCTAAAACAGTTAAGTTGTTGGAAAGAAAGCGTCACTTCAGACGTGCTTCATACAGGGTGCTCAGGAGGATTTCCCACCGTCTCCAACTGTGGAATTGGTGCAAGAATTTATTTGTTGGCATCGAATGAAGATGAGAGAGATGCAGTATGTACAGGGTGTTGCAGAAAAATATGGCATTGCCCTCAAGGTTCACGTCTCATATTGAGAAACCTTCTGCCTTTGGCCCCAAACAACAATCACGCCAAGTTGTTCGTCTGCCACTTCCTGAAGTAGAAGCTGAACTTGATCATGATCAAAGTTTCCAGATATATCAGTCTGTGTCTACTCGAAACCAAGAAATTTTGGGCTTCCCTGTAAGCTCAGCCGTCACTTGTCCGACAGCGCTTCTCTCAGTGTTCAGGCTTTTGGCACTCTTCACCTATGGCTGGTGCCAAAAAAGGAGACACACGCGGAGCAACAGTGAAACAACCACATTTTCTTGCCAAAATTTCTCGATTATTTTTATCGCAGCCGCGTTTTCTCTTCCGCCGAAAGTCCTCATTATTATGCACATGCAGCAACGTCGTATGGGAAAAGACAAAAACAAAATTAGGCCCCGCCGTGCATGCACCAACTTTCCAGACGTGTGCGTGATCTCCACCGGCTCGAGCGCGCTCGCGGCCGCCGTCAGGTGCACGTTCCTGTTGCTTTCTGTGGTTTTCTCCTCTCACTCACGTCGAGAAAGGGAACGAAAACACGTGCAATTAAGAAAAATCATCCTTTTTTTTTCTTTGTGGCACACATTTCTTTCGGTCGTGACGTAGCAGGAGCGGCTCACGTACGACTCCGTGGTGGGCGCGCACACGGACGCGCATCCGAACATGCTGCTGGCGTCCGTCCGTGTTTTTTTTCTTCTTCTTGTCTGTCATTTCCGAAAATGGAAAGTTCTTCCCCCCCCATCTGTTGTGCAGCATGAATAAAGAGTAGGAAAAGAAGAGAGCAGGAGAAAATGGGTGCGTGATATCTGATAGAACAAAAATAGGCCTCACAGCAGCAGTGAAGCCATAGGTTACGCATTGTGAAACGCTTGGGCCTGCCTTTGGTAGGCCTTCTTCCTCGGCCTGAATCAGCAGCAGCAGTGGAAGAGGCAAACATTAGGCTAATTGGGAAATTTTGGACAAGCGGCTCTTCCGCGCGCGCGCGCGCGCACGCGCGCGCACGCGGGAAAAAAAAGAGGCGCGCGAGAAAAATATTTTATCAGCAGGCCTTTCTCAGGTGCGCCTCAGCTGGAAAAAAAAAGAAACCGATTCACTTCAGCATCATCAGTTGATCGGGACTGTGTGGGTCCTCGACCAAGATCTCCACCGTCACTGGGTAGTTCTCGCCCAAGTTGTTTGTCTCCATTCAGACTGTGAAGTGCGAGGAGGACGGTGGGGAAGGGGAGGGATGTGGAGAACAACATGACGGTGGAACAGCCGCAGGAGGCGGAGAAGAGGAAGCCACTGCTGCCCGAAGAGGTCGCCGCCGTGGAGAGGAACTCTCCGCAACCACTTTATCCTGGAGAGAGACAGAGGCGACGACGGCATCATCGAGGACGCCGCGTCCACCGTCACCGGCCTGCCGCGTCCCCCTCCGGGGGCGAGAGCTGCCGCAACCGGAGTCACCGGTCGTCGAGCCCTGACTCTGGTAAGGCAAATGTTCCTCCTTCACAGCAATCCGTCGATCTGGGAGGTTTCCACGAAGGAAGTCTTGGCCTCCGCGGCGGCCTCTTCAGCGGCCGACGGCGGCTTCTCGCTTCTGTGGCGTCCAGAGAAGACGTCATTTACGAGGAAGACTCACAAGACGTCACAGACCAGGACGACGACGGAGAAGAAGTAGACGACAGACAAGTTCACGTTGACCGGCGGAGGAGACATCAACAGCCACAGCATCGTCGACCCCACGATAGCACCAAGCCGCAGCCGCCAGTGGTGCCGCCTAAGCCGTCCAGGCCGAACCACACGGAGAACATCTCTATTTTGAGGAGGGCCTTCCTGAAGAGGATGAGGAGTGAGTTGCAAACTGTAAAGAACGAAACAAAACACTCTTTTCTCTGTTAGACTTTTACAACTTTCTTTTCTTTGCACATGTGCAAATGTAGCAAGAATTGACTAAAAAAAAAAGACAGAAGCCTTTTCAGCGACATTTTTGCTTCTCCTAAATTAGCCTAATGAGGCCATTAAGAGCGACTTCGTGCGCGTTCCGTCCAAAAGAGCCTCGTTAGGGACCAAAATATCAACGGACACTTTCTCAGGGCAGCTTCGTTCGCTCTCTCATTACCATCATTACTCAATCATCATTATCTCTGTGCCATATGTTTGCTCTGCTTTCTTTAATGGACTCTTTGCCACCCGCAGAATAGTGGAAAAGATCCGTTGGGCAATTCCTAAGCAGAGGATTCACATACTTTCTTCGCTCTTTTGTCCCTATTGAGATGATGCAAGCGTCAAGTCCAACTTCGAGAGCCTTTTTTCAGTTGGTGATGACGCCAGCTGCAAGCCGAAAACTTTCGAGCCTCTCTATATGGCTGGCGGTGATGACTCGAGCCTCAAGCTTAAGCTTTGCACCTTCTTTTTCTCTATGTTTTATTGATCATTCAGGCCTACACCCCTCTTTTTGGCGCGAAGGCCCCAAGCCTCAGGCTAGGCCTAATTGCGAATCATTTTGATTTAAGGAGAGATCTCAGAGTTAAGGAAGTAATTTAGACTTGTGTCATTTCGCATCTTCATTTATCGGAGCTTGCTCAATGTGGAACGTGAAACTTTCGGGGTTCTACGAGCACAGCTTGAGCTGGCGCCCTCGCCAGACCCGATCCAGTCCTCGTTGTCGTTGACAGCGTTGAAGTCTCCACGAGCAGAACAATGGACTGATTCTTGCCCATTTCCTTTCTAGAAAGTTCCCATATCATAAATGATGAAGGCGTCTCGTAGATGCTGAGTCCGATGGCGCCAAAAAGGTCCAGTGGTGAATTATGCAGGACGCGCGCGCTCTCCATTTCACGCTCGAGTAAACACGCGCGCGCGCGCGCGCAATAAATTGTATTTTTTTTTCTTTTTTTTTGCGCTGAGGAAGAAGAAGGGGAAAAAATTTGAAGGGAAACCGCAACTTTTGTTGTTGTGCAACCTCCGTGGTATCGATCAACGATGCATCGTGGACTGTTGAGATGAAATGGCAGAGGAAACGGCTGGAACGACTGGGTTGGGCTGTGGCTACTTTCATAGCTTTCCCCAAGAAATTTGTCCTCCACGGCCAGGATCGTGTCTGTGGCCCTCGTCGGCGAGCAGCGCGAGGGTTGGGGGAACTCCGTGGTCTTGGCCATCGTTGGCGTTGCCCACTTTGTCCATGGCCCCACTGGACAGCAAGAGCAAGTGAGGGATGAGTTCGGATTGACTTTCAAGGGGTTCTTCTACCCGGATCCCGATCAAGGATACGTTCGGATTGAGTCTCAGTCAGGTTTGGACACTTTGATGATCCGTGATTCAAGACATAAGCTAATGTGGGCTAGATCGAAATTTCAACCAGAAAAATTGGCACAGCACTCTATTTTTGGCAAGTTTTTACTTGTTGACTGTCAAGTTTGCAACTTTATGGCAGGACTTTGATTCCCTACGGACGAGAGGACTCTACTCAGTCCGAGTCCATCTCATCCTTGACCCCCAAAGCAGAGGACTTGATCCAGTCCTCGCACTCCTGGTTGGACCCTGACCCCAGATCAGCCCTGCCCACTCGCCCATGTCCTGCCCGCCCAAGAAGTCGAGAGGCAGCAGCAACTTCCAGCAGGACTCTTGCACCGCCAGCCGAAACGCTTTTCCATGTCCTCATTGGCCAAGAACACTACAAAGGAAGAAGATTCCATCTGCGCACGAATGTAAATTGATCAGCAACTTTCGTTCTACTCGCATCTGGCGTCGGATCCCAAGTTTCTCCTGGTCTCGTCTCAAAAAAAAAAAGTTTCTCTGGCCAGAGGGGGGAAAACATGATTTACCGCAACTTTCCCCCCCCCCTCCTGCCAAGCTTCGACCCTCGTTTCTTCAGTGACAATATGGTCCGAATTCTCTTCTTCCTCCGCCTCCTCCGCCTCTCCTCGTCCTCCCCCCTGTATTCAAGCTCGCGTGCGTACGAATTTTCGCATTGTTGCTGGTTTCTCCATCCCAGTCTCTGAAGTGACTTTCTGCTGATCACACCCGGACTGAGCTGCTCACTGGCGACTTTCACCCGGACTTGGACCGGGCCCAACAGGCGGACCCGGGGACGAAGGTCAGTCAGACAGAATTGGAACTGCTTCGTCGTTGTCACGACGCTTCCGGCATTGAAGTCAAGGTGTTCTTCTGGGCGAAGTTAGACTGGGGGGTTGCTAGATTAATCTTCTCATTCAAAGTAAGCGACACCATCGACGGGCAGAAACTAACAACTTATCTTTACTTTGCTTCTTGACCTCAACTACCAAGATATGTCTGAAAATGACATTTCTGGTAGATGCACAAAATCATATGTGTAAAAGCTGTAACCGAGTAAAAACTTTACATCATACATAGACATAAGCATTGGAAAAGAGTCACTCTCACTTCAGTCATCCTTGGTCTTCATCTCTTTCCACCTCCTCCAGGTATTCATGCAAAGTTTTCTTCTAATGCTTATTGGCTTCTTTGATGCAACCTTGACTGTGCCGGATTAAAAGTATCTTGCATATGACTGCAAACAAATGTTGTTATGTCTGTGTTCTGCTGGCCAACCTCACTCGTGGGCCCACACCAAAGCTATAGTGCCAAATATGTCAGCATTTTAGTATGTTTACTAGAAAGTATAAACTATTTTGAAATTAGCTCTTAGAAGACTAAAAGTTCCATCGATTTTTGATGTTTTCACTTGTAAATTTTGGACGTCTGAAAATTTATAGCCATTTTCTCCCTCGATGGTTTCGCGCACTGCAAATGTCCAATTCTGAGCTCTCCACCACGAACAAGGCATTGTGCAACGCTCCTTGTTCGCGTTGCCAGTCTTCAGGATGCTGTCATTCATCAGGTGGTTGTTAAGGTACCCTGGTAGCTTTTGGAGGGGTCCACAAAGTGTAGCTATTTAAGTTAGCTGTGTAGCTGTTGGTCGAAACCAAGCTACTCGGTGTCGATTTTCATGAATTTCATGACTTTGGTGAGCAAAAAATTGCATCAGAAACTTCGTCAGACTACCTAACATGCAAAAAATGCCTGTGACAACTTTCCACCAGAACTCAGACATCTTGGTCTAACTTTGTTCATACTAACACTACAAAGCCACACTTTAGCGCAGAGTAAGGACCAGACTCAACCTCAAGAATTTGCGTCCGGGGCCGTACTGTTGTAAAAAAATATGTCCTAAAAATATGTCACCCGATGTACGTATATGCACCTAGAGATGGGGTGTGTGTTATAGCAATGGGGTGGAAATTGGTACGAGCCTCCGCGAATTTGCACGACAAAATCACTCAACCTCTCCTCACGCAGCCCTAGTCCGGCATGTGCAGGGTGGTTGAGGGGTGTGTGTGTGTGACTGCGCACCATTTTGCCTCGTTGGCGACTGCATCCGACCTCGCCGACAACCACCCTGTAGGTCCGTGACGGACTCTACAGGGTGGCTGAAGGGGGACTCCGGCACAACCAGTGGACGGGTGATACAAGAACCACTGCGGATTCATGCGACGCGTATCAGATTCAGCTGTGGACACATGCGAAACATACTTGGAAGCCTAAGGTGTCCTGTTAAGAGCCAACAATCTTTTTAAAGAGGCAATTTTTGAAGGTCACAGAGAAGAAGAATGAAGTAATAAAAAAAGTGCCGGAGGCAACGCAATTTGGAGGATTTTTCGAAAATCTTTGCTATGGAGGATGGACTCGGTGACGAAAAACTCCAAGTACTGAAAATGTTGGCTGGAAGTCCCTGATTTGCGGAAAAAAATGACGGAGAAGTGATGAAACTTTAGATACGCTGATTTCCTCCAATGGTTCTGAGGCTTCTTCGTCATCACGGATGACTTTGTCTCCTCCCTCATCGTCATCAAGTGCCACTTGAGGTGGCTGTGGGAAAACATCTTCATCGTTTTCATCGGAATCATGTTCTTGGCCGCGGTGCACGTGCAGTTCACAGTCACGTACGTGGCCGCGGTGCACGTGCACTTCACAGTCACGTTCGTGGCCGCCGTGCACGTGCAGTTCAGTCTTCCAAGCTCGTCTTGACCAACTAATGCTTCATAGTCATTTCAATAAGCATTTTTTGTAGGAAGATTACTTTTAGGTCAGACACGACACATTTTTAGTTGTACGCTCACACTCTCAGGCTCACTGATATGAGGCAGTCACAACAACAGGTTATTTTTAGGTGCGCAAATTAAGTTTTCAATGAATATAGAACGTTCTTCAGTTGTTGACGAATTTTTTTTGCTAAGAAAACCTAAAAATGGTCTCCAGTTGACAATATTTCTTAATCAGAAGGTTCAGTGTAGCGGAGAAGGTTAAAGTGCCCTCACCTAAGATGTGTTAGCATAAACTATACATGATCAATATATGTAGAAGTGCATCAAGTTGATGTGTTTCTTTGCTAACAGGGAGACTTTTTCTAGTGATCAAGATTGAAGAGGGATAAAGATGATTGAAGTGAGACTGCTCAGTTGTTCTTTTAATCCCACCGAGATGTGAAAGTTCAATTGAAAGAAAAAAGTCTTGATGCTGGATCAGTGAAAAAGAACTCTTATATGGTGCCTCTACTGTGCTTGGCACGCCCGCCCGAGCCAAAAGCCACCCCCTCCCCGATCATTGACGATGTCCCCGACAGATGCGTGCCAAGTTGGCACCAAGTTGGCACCCGGGTGCCAACCCCCCGCCCCTCAAACCTCAGCCTGTTTCTCTCCTGCCTACGACGCCCTCGGGGCTGTCGTATGCAGGCTCAGCCGCCACTGGGCCAGCTACGGCGGCCAGAAGGAGCTGCCCGAGCACGACCGTCTTGGCCGCCAAAGAAACCGTTTCTTTCAGCCTAGTTTTCTCTTTCTTTCGAACGCGTCTTCTGGTCTGGGAAGCTGCTGATTATTCTTGGATGCCAAAAAAAGATGGGAAAATGCATGCAAGCGATCCTGGAAACGCTCTGAAACCAACAACTACAAAAAATGTAGGACGATTCCGAGTGTTTCACTACAATTAGGAGAACGCGTTGGAATTTCCATTTTTTATTCCTTACTTTAGTGCGTCCGAAATGAAGGAAAAAGGGGAAGAAAAGGTCCCGTATTGATTTTAATTAACTCCTGGCAATTTAGGTGGTTTTTTATTTTATTTTTCCCTAGTGAAAGGAAAAGCCGTTTTCTCACATGTCTCCCGCTGCTGCTCAGCCTGCGTTTTCACTCTTACTTTAAGGCCTTCGCACGCATCTTACACGCGGAGCCGCCTGAGGACCACTTACAGAGGCTGCAGCGTATGCGGAGGACGTGAGTGGCGTGAAATTTGCGCGAGAATCCGCCAAACAGTAAAAGACGCTTGTTCAAACACTCAATGCTTTGGGAGGGGAAAACGTGTGATGATGGAAAAACAATGGGTAAAAAAGTATTTCAATGTGGCAAGAAGAAGCATACAAAACGTCATCTATGGTGCGAGAATGCATTTAGCAAACAATTCTCCACCTATGATACTGACGTCAAAAGTGTGCGTGCACAATGCAACGCACACACATGTGACACAGCTGTGGGTGTTACGCGGCGTCCACTGTCAGCAACTGATTCCCCTCGTCGAGCATCGTCCAGAGAGCGCGCGTTGGCCCTGTCGAAGCCGCAAATTCCCTTTTTTCCTGTCAAGCAGCGTCAGAGGAGCCAAAGATGCTGGCGACTCCAGAGGAGTCAAAGAACGCTTGCGCCATGCAAAACACTCGTGTCAACTGAGATCAGTGCGGTGACGTCGGTGGCTCTCCAGCATGCGCTACATCTCCGACCGCGCCGTCTCCACCGGGGTGTTCCGCGACCGCCACGGCGAGCCGCTGGCCGCCAGCCTCGTCAGGCCGTCGGAGCTGTTGGGGACCGTCAAGAAGCATCATCACCACGTAAGCGGCGGCGACGGCGAAAGTGGAAGCCGCAACGGACGATGTCAATGCCGACACCACCGGGAGAAGCAGCGCCAGGTCCTGGAAGAGCGGCGGCGGCAGCTCAAGCAGCGGCTCGCCGCGCACGGCGACAGCAGGAAGTTGGCGGCCATCGACAGGCACACCAGACACCGTATGCAATCCTCGTATAACTTGGGGGCCTTGGGGAAAGCAGGTGGGGAGGAAGGGGGGGGGGGTGTTCGACTACCTTTCGTGGGTGTCCACTAGCGGTGGGTTATTTGCAAGCCGCCTTGAACGTAGCAAAAATCGTCAGGTCACCCTGTATCCCTGCGTGTATGTGTGTGTACAGGGTGAGTGGGAAAACTCACGTCGAAGGTAGAACAGCATTGCTCATCTCCTCAGTCTATCGTGCAGGCACAGGGGTTACAGGGTGGACAAAGACAGACTTGCAAATCATTTGCGAAATTGGAAAGAACAAAAACAACCATACGAGTCTTCCTAGAGCACCCTGTATTTCAGTGTGTGGACGACTTGCAACTCACTTTGAAGGTGGAAAACTGCATTTCGAATCTCCTTAGTTCACTCTATATTATTACATAAGTGCCGTGTGCACAGGTGCGTTACACACGTCGCGGGGGGGAGGGGGGATCATCACCCCTTCCCCTCCTCCTGTGCAGAATGGCATCATAAGAGAATTTTGAAACCGAGATTCTCGTACCTCTGGCAGAAATGGCCAGCGTGTCCGTTCATAATGCGTTTGGGAAGGCTTTGCGTGGTTTGACATCATCAAGATCAACTCGGCTGATCACAAACAGCCGTCAAAATCGCGTGAAAAACACCTTTTTTGGCACTTTGATGAAAAAAAGTCGGTATTTTCTGCTGCTTCGGCCCGAAACTTTGGCACTTGGGAGGCAAAATCGCTCTGTTTTGAGCCTGGATTTCGGAATTCCATGGCAGATCTGCCTTCATTTTGGCATCGCACAGCATCAGCACTGCCATGATCCCCAGCAAAGACCCTCCACAGACTCGCCGCCACCATAGTGATGATGTGGAACGAAGCGTTTCTCTCTTCAGGGACACATTCAGGAACAAAAGGACTTCGTTCTTTGCCCCAAACATGAAAAACACATCGAGTGTGGTTTTTTCTGTCATCGATCAAAAACATTTCATGTTTAGATTCATTCAGACATAAAATGCCTGTCGAAAATGTCACACTTGTTTGGGAAATTTTCACGCAGAAAATGTCATGTTTTTGAATTTGTGTCTGACAAATTTTAATGTTCTTTGGGTGCGTTTTCTCATCATGTTGAGCGTCTGGTACCGAACGGGGCACAAAATGGGTCACCCACTGAATAACTGTTCATATCTCCGTTAAATAAAGGTCTGTGACTGTTCTCCCCATATTGTTCATGATGACGTTTCTCACTGCACGATGACAACTTATCATAAGCAACCTGTCCTTACTCACCCTGATCTTCTTTGCTTTTAGCTGGAAGTGAGGAACTGAACGACATTGACAGCCTCGACGGCGGACTTCCCTCTAACAGAAGTCTCCTTGGACTCCAGCCAGAACCGCCGCAAGTTGGATTCGAACCCGGGACAGAAACATTGCAAGTGACAGAGGAGAGCCACGTGGCCAAGGGCGACGGGGGCGGCCCCCGCGGCGGCGAAGACAGCAGTCCCAAGGTGGCTACGGCGGCGGCCGGAGGCGGCGGTGGCGCCGGCGGCGGCAGCAGCTACGCCAAGGGCCCGGCCGCCAAGCACAAGCGGCACCGGAAGCTTAACAAGGAGGTGTGACAGTTGTTGCTAAACTTTCCGGGTGTCCCCTCGTGAGTGGGCTCCTGGGACACCCGGTCGGTCAATGGTCCATTTATCCATTGCTGCCCTTTACCCTGTCTTCCAGCAGCCGTTGGTGGAGTCCTCCGAGGAGGACGAGGTCGCCTCCCCTTCAACGTCCGACCAGGTTGTGCCTCCTCCTCCTCCTCCGGCCTCTTCGCCCCCTCCGGCCTCCGCGGGGCAGGCTTCGAACCCGTCCCCAATGTCGCACCGGAACCACCACCACCACCACCATCACCACGGTGCGGCTGGTGCGGCCGCTTCCGCCGCCGGGTCGCACCGCCAGTCGAAAAGCGGAAGTGCGAGTCGCGCCGGAAGTAGCAGAGGCTGGGACGAGGTTTGCAACCCTTTCAGTGGATCGCTCTGGGAGAAGAGAGAACCTTTGTGAGTTTTCAAGTCGCTCAGTGAAACAACAATTATGATGACTTCTCCTTCGTGTTCAGCTCGCACTTGTGGGTCACCCTGAGCTCCATGTACGGCAAGCTCCTGGTGTTGCTGATGCTGGCTTTTTGCCTCACCGAGGTCATGGACAACCAGATCAGGCCCTTGGCCTTCCAGGTGCGTGACTTGTCCAGGTGGTTCCCACTGCTTTGTCATGTCCATCTGCATTTAGGGCTTCTTCATGATGTACCTGTACGTGGGGAGCATCGTTGCCATTATGTGCATCTACGCCACCGTCTTGTTGGACAACTGCCCCGGATTTGCCCGAGGAGGCCACGGAGGACCAGCAGCAGGAGGAGGAGATACGTTGGCCAGGCCAGGCAACCTGTACAACAAGACGTACGACCCCGAGTCCGGGTCAGTCCTCAGCTTCGGGACGCTCCGACGGGCCCACATTGACAAGACCAAGGTCTCCAGGACCAGCTTCTACCTGAGAGTGGGCGCACTGGGTGAGTCAGCTGTCAGTGTACAACATCAGGACCACAGTGGGACCTTCAGGGGTCTGAATTTGACTCCATCACCTTGTTGGATGGAGCAAAATGAAAATAACAACAGTAAAAGGTAGCAATTGACAAAATCCTAGGAATTTGTCCATCCAGGCGAGAAGAAAACAGAAACTCATCAATAATAGGAGCAATTGAGCAAAAAAATTGGAAGTCGTTCGAAGTACGAAAGGTTTCTCGTTGCGAAACCTACAATGCGGCTTTGCCAATTTGCTTTTTCACCAAATTGCACCATTTCGCGGATATCTGAAGCTTCCTCTCAATGTCAGGTACGATGACGCACCTGGTGGGAACGAAAGAGTAAGTTTTTTGCAATGGTTTTGGCATGGCTTCACACAGAGTGGATCAAAAGTAGCGTGGTAGATGTGTGAAGAGGCTTCTCTGAAGTTTGATTCGCAGAAACAGCCAAAGCTAACTTATTCAAACATTGAACATTTCCTGCGTTGCAAACTTGGTGACTTACAATGACTCTGACTTTGGGACGATTTAGCTTTGTTAACTTTATTCGCAAAGGAAAATTTCGAATCTTTTCTTGCGAATGAATCCAATTTCGTGTTTTGTCATTGCTGCACCGGCTGAGCAACAAGGTGTAGATTAATCTGTCTGAAAGTTGTGTAATAACTTTGTTAGTTCTGGTCTGATTTTGCAAAATTCTTTTGGCAATTGAAAATTTTACTCTTTGCTAGATCAGCTGGTGGCTGTCCGACAACACTGATGGCCAAAATGGCCAACCCCGTGTAGCAAAAGGCCTAATTACCACACACGGTTTTTTTTTCAAAATTGCCTAAACACCTTATTTTACGTCGTCAGGACATAAATTTAGAAAAAAAATGGTCAGACCTATTAAAAAAAGAGCCAAATTTTAGGTTTTCTTGTAGGATTAATGAGTGGCTGGACAGAATTCGAGAGTGCCCTTCTCTCCTGTTAAGAGCGTCCCTGGCTTACGTGACATCACTACTTATCTGCTTTTGTTCCGTCAGCCGAAACTCATCAGAGTCATAACTGAACGAGGCCTCGCACGGGTCGTCCAGGCCCTGTTCTTTCTCCTCCCCCAGGCCTTTTGTAGGCCCATTTTCGCCTGGCTTCACTCAGCCAGACAAATGTAACAGTGCACAGAACAGGAGAGGGACGGAACAGCCAAGCCAGTCTAATGCAATCTGACGCTCGAAAAGTGGGTGAGAGTTCCTCCCTCCCATGGCTAAGCTCAGCGTGAACACTCTGGTAGAAGTGGAGGGACAAATATGGAATAGAAGTGAAAAGAGGCACCATAGCTCGCCAAAATGCCGTTCAATTGAGTGAGTCTGTACGAGCTTTTCAGCTTGAGAAATAACCCAGAACATCGATGAAAACTCTTATTCTGGACAATGAAAACTCTTATTCTGGACAATGAAACATCTTCTTCCACAAATCGACTTTGTTTTGCCAAGAACAACAGTGAAGAAAGTTAACATGAAAAAAGTAAAAAAAATTAAAGGCGCAAAACAGTGCAATGATGAAACTGGTGGCAGCCACTTTGAGATAGTCGGCGATCATAGCTGTAATGGAATCGTGACAACTTGCTCACCTACAGGCTGTGAAATGACCGTGTTAGCTATGTTCTAAAATTTAAAAAAAAATCCAAAAAGGTGTGCAAATGCACCAAAAATGAAGCCAATCTTTGCATCATCAGTCTGATGAGACTTCGCCATTGGTTTCATGATTAAAACATTGCATTCAAAGATACTTTAGAAGTACTTTAGATACTTTAGCGGGTAGAACAAGTCTTTCCTTTATTTCCCGTCGAACCTGTGTTGCTTATAAAACAGACTGCATAGAATTCATCCAAACATTAGGGCACTAAGATCTGTCCTTTTGTCAGTGTTTGGTCTGGGCACCCTGATCTTCACCGGTCTGGAGATCGCCATGCACGCCACGATGGAGACGACGTGCGTGGACGACATCTTGGTGGCCCACCCGGTGCTGCAGGCGCTCTTCACTTTTCTGCAGATGCACTTCTTATTTGTCAACTCACAGGTCAGTACTGCTCACCCAACCAGGGAGTCGTATGACTCAGAAAATATATATGGTGGCGAGGTTGGTCCTAACACAGGTTGACAATGCTACTTTGACCTCGAAGAGCTGCTCTGAGTTCTACTACCACTCCAAGTAGTTAAAAGTCGAGTTCTGACTTCTTCTTCCAGGTCATCGTGGAGAGGTTCAGCCTACTGGCGCGCTTCGGCTTCGTGCACCTCGTGGCCACCAACCTCTGCGTGTGGGTACGCACCGTCGTATGGGAGTCCGCCAACGACTGGATCCACCACGTGTACCGACAGCAGCAGCACCACCAACTGCAACAGCAACAACACCTAGACACATCCAGGACCTACCTGTCCGCAGTCACGAGCCTCAGAGACGTGCCCATTGCGCTCGGGCTCAGATCGGGGTACTACAATGAGACACGTTCGCACTGCAGAGATCTTTCAGCGCAATTCCTTTTTACCATATTTCTTCAAATATGCCTCAAATTTTACTGCAATTTTTACTCATTTTCCCCTTTTTTCCCTGCAATGATCAAAAATTTTGAGTCCCAAGAGGGACAGTAAAAATTTTGGACTCATTTTTAAGCTTTTACCTAAAATTCCGAGGTCGACTTATGACCCCCGTTCCAGGTCTTACTACGGTCCCTACAACAGCAACTACTTCTCCGACCGCAGCTTCACAAACGTGGACACCGACCCATATCAGGTTTTGGTGGAGTCGAACACGCAGCTCTCCCCCGCTGAGGCCATCGGTACGTACTGCAAGGTCAACAAGGAGGGCCAGTTTTTTGTCAAATCACAGGGGAGGGGGGGGTGTTTCTTTGCACGCATCAAACTTTCTCCCCTTTACTTGCAGCCAACACGTACTGCAACGGCTCGATCCCGATTTCACGCGAGCACTTGAGCTACGTGATCTCGTTGTACGAGTGCTTCAACAACAACACGCTGGGAAAGCTCTGGACGTCGTCCATGCCCTATCTGTTCCCATTCATCGTTGAGTACAGGTGGGGATACAGGAGGGGCGTTAAGGGGGGTCGGGGGGTGGGGGTTCAAGTTTAGTAAGAGACGTGAGGAAAAAGTACAACTCATCACGACTTATTGAAATCTCCTGAAAGGTCTGGAACTTTTCTCTCTTACTTCATCCACCTCCAGCACGCATGCGACTGAGTCACGGCACCGCACAAGGATTTCAGCTGTTTCGTACCGGACATTTCCATAAATTACTTAAAATTATACCGTCCATTCTCGACTTTACGACGTAATCGGTCATGTTGTTAACACTAGAATGCAGAGAGTAGCTTTAGCAGCTTTAATCGCAATGGTTAAATCACGCTAGGTGTATTGAGCGACCAGCAGTTAACTTGGTTGAACATGGACAAGATCTCCAGCGTGTGTCCAGCTTCTGCTGAGTCGAAAGTATCTAAACAGTTGCTTACACTGACTAAAATTTGTCTTTAAGCCTCAAAGTTCGTCACAGTCATCAAATTTTGCTGGGAAATTTTGATAGCCTCGTATTTTCGGTTTCATAGTTTCGGGTACGTATTTACTCTCTATTCGTTTCATTCACATCTTGTATGGATTTTGTCCTGTATGTGCATGTACTTCCTGTCACGCACAAAATGCACCACTCGTCTCACCTCCTCCAGGATCAAGATCGAGCTGCATTTCAGCCTGATCGCGGCCGCCGTCACCTACATCATGTGGAGCCACGTGGGAGACGACCGGATCAGCGGCATGGAGAAGGATGCAGCGGCTGCGGCGGCGGAGGCGGCCGGGACTGCCAGCGCGAAGAAGCTAAAGGACGAGAGCGGTAGAAACACCCTGCTCAAGAAAGGGTTGAGCGTCTACTGGCGAGTGGACTGCCAGAGCGCCAGCAAGGGACTCTTCCTGGGCTTGCTCTGTCTCGTCGGGGGGATCATCATCCTCATCATCTTCTTTGTCATGAAGGCGAGTAGTCCAAAGTCGTACAGCACTTGGACTAGGATGACGACGACCACGATGATTCCACTTTTGCAGGACACGTCCGAGTTCCGCGATGAGATGTTTTGGATCTTCTCGTCCGCCGAATTGTCCATCCTGGCGCTCTGCGTCGTCGGCTGCATTGGCGGCTTCGTGCAGGCAAGCAACGCGAGTTCCTTGTCCTGGGAGGACTTGGTGCTCCTCGAATACCTCCGAGTATAGCCTGTACGTACCTACACACACAATCTTTGTTCTAATCAGGTCCAGAAGCTGTCTCCGCGATCGTTCCGGCGCCCGTATGACCTCGACGAACTGCTCTCCGGCGCGTCCGTGATCGGCGCATACGTCTACGCCATCTTCAGTATGATCGCGGCCGGGGTCAACTTCAGCAGCGGAGACGGCGGTTTCGACCAGAACAGAAACATCGTCGTCTTCTCGCTTCATGCGCTACTCCTTGTACAAGTCACCATGCAGGGTAAGCAAGGATAACAACAATTGCTTCACTGCTTCATCCAATGGCTGATCAGGTCTCATCATCTCCGAATCCGGCCGTCGGTCCTGCTCCACCCGCATCCAGCAGCTATCCAAGCCCGGACGCCAGTTGATCACCTTCCTGCTTTTTGCCAACATCACCCTGTGGATCCTCGACACCTTTATGACCCACAGCTGGATCACTCAGCAGCTGCAGCTGGAATTCTACGGATTACTCACCTGGGGAATATTGTCCAGGATCAGTCTGCCATTGTTGATATTTTACAGGTACGCACCCTCATAAACTGAAAACTTCTAAAGGGGAAAGAGTCTCCAGTCCAGCATGGGGAAGCGGGATCATGAGTCGCACGAGCTCCACAAAGCTGTCCAGTACTCGTCCGTGGTCCCACCTTCACTTAGTGTAGCTGTTGGGGATTTTTCTCCTTCTTGGCGAAGATTTCGTTTCCTCTCGACAACAACATCTTGCATTTCACGTCGTAGATTCCACTCGTGCGTGGTGTTGGTGGAGATCTGGAAGAACACGTACAGGACCAAGGAGCCAATATGAGGAGACGCCGGACCTGCAGGCTACAGCAGTCACCAAGTCGACCATCTTTTACTATGTTGTTGCGCCGATCAAACCTTGAGACTCCTCGACGACAGCAGCAAGAGTAACAACGACGAAACCAAGAGAAACAACAACAACAACGACGACAATGCCATCAGCAGAGAGCCACAGACCGCGACCGACTTCGTTTATACAGAGCCTGTTAACTTGGACGAGGAAGCCGAGACGTCGGACTTCGCGTCAGTGCCGCTATCAGAGTTTCCCACCAGCTCGGAGGCGGCCGACGATTCATCGCCCCCGTCACCTCCGCCGCAGCCGCTACAACCACCGCAGCCACCGCAGCCGCCACAGCAAAGGCAGCCGAAGCCCCTGCCGAAGAAAAATCATAACTCGTCTCTCACGCCGCTGCCGGAGGATGACACGACGTCGAGGCAGAACAGCAAGCCGGACCTACCACCGAGCTCGCTCTCTCGGAGGCCGTCATCGCTGCAACAGCTTCAAGCACTGGGCCTCTTCCGATCCGACGACGACGACAAAGACCTGAGTGCTGCCAGCAGCCTCAGGCTGGAGACCGACCATTACGTGCGCCAGATGCGCGAGCGAAGGGGCCGCGTCATCCTCGGCAAGATCGACGGCCGCTTGCGACGTAGACTCGGCTATGAGATCGAGCGGCGCCTGCTGGCGGCCAGGAGGATGTCGACGCGCCACAAGAAGCGCCACCGCAACGAGGAGAACCCTTTCCACCGCATTGTTTGGGGCAACGACAACGCAACCAGAGCAAAGCTGCAACAGCGGCAGCAGCAACAACACCAGCAGCGACTGCGGCTGCAGTGGCGGCAACGGCCGCGGCGGAGTCGTCGTCTATATCACCGTCATCACCGCTTCTGCATTCGTTGCGTCACCAGCAGCTTCGCCGCCCTCTTCAATATGATTCTACTCAGAAGAAGCGGCAATGGCGAACTCAACGACGACGACGGCCCCAACTCCTCGTCGCGGACGCCGTCGCCAAAGATGCTTCTGAGTCGCGACGGCCGCCTCCACTGGCCGGTGTTCCCAATTGGCGGTCCCGCTGGTTCTGGGGCGCTCATAAGCGCTACGACGAGCCGCTTCGCCGTCAACCCGGATCGTACCGCTGCTGCCGAGGACACGTACTCGCGTCAGCCGGGGAGGGAGAACTTCTCCCTCGGCAGCAAGGACTCCACCTCGGCGGCGCCCGCGGCCGTGGCCGTGGCTCCCCTTTCTTCCCACGTTGACGAATCTACCAGATCTCTAGATGAGACCAGACTGCTTGGTTGGCTGCAGGTCCGCGACTCCAAGGGCGGTCGCCAGCGGCGCTACCTGCCCGTGATGGACCCGGCGCCCGCCGGGCCCTTCAGGAAAGCCCCCTGGCACGGGAACATGCACGTCTTGAAGTTTTAGTGACGACGCCCAAAGTGTCAAAAAGAACCACCATGGACCCAAGTGCAATAACTGTAGCATTGTTTCATATTGTATAGGCATAATTTATTTTGGGTACGTTTTTCCTTGCAAAACATCATATGATGTCGTCGCTAGTGCAATACGATGTTTCTGTATTACAAATGCATGCAATCATTTTTCTAGTGAAGCATTTATGAAATCTGCGTCTTCCAACATTGCACATAGTGTAAAGTTTGTACATCTATCTTATACACCGTAAGTTCTAAGAAAGAAGAGCAAAGTTTGGTTCTTCGACACCAGCTTTACTCATGACAGTTCTTGTACAGATTGTTTCATGTCTACAATCCTGATTGCCTCATGTGCAGAACAGATAAAAACATATTTGAGGCCCCATTTTTGGGATCCTTTCCAGCTTTTGGGTCATTTGACGATTAATTCTGGGCTAGAAGTTTGCCCCAGAGATATCTCTGGATGGAGAAAAGTTTCTGTGTTCCATCTGGGAACTAAATTTTAAATAAAGTGTGAAGACTAATCAAAAAGAGAGAAGTAAATGCATGCATGCTTCAGGTGTGTAAAAAACATTGCCAAACCTATGGGTAAAAAAAAATAATTATACGTGTGTATTTCATGAGTAAGAAGAACATTAAAATGCTCCACACTCCTATTTTCACTTTTCTTCCGCTCGCATACGGAGATTAACATGAGCAAAGGATGGAAAAATAATTTGTCACTTTTCACACTAAATATCATTTGCTATTTCAGCCGAGATTGCTTATTTTGGAGGAAAGAAAGTAACTTTCATGCATTTGGCGACAAAGAAGCATGGTGAAATTTCATGTTTTCGGCCCCAAAACACATGTTTTTCCGCTCTTTATTACAATGAAACGGTTGATCCGCCACAGTCACCGATGCTTTATCGCTGAAGCCGACGTCTTCGTCGTCGCTGACGTTTTCGGTCTTGCAAGCAGTGATCACGTCGAAAGCTCTGTTGACTCAAAGAGGGTTGACATCGACGACCTTTTTTCAAACGCAATTACCGGACCTCGGAATTTTAGGGGAAGCATTTTAGAGCGACGAAAAGCTCATTTGCTGGACTCAACTCTGACCAAGTTTGCATGTGAAAACCCGCCCTAAAAGGTGGGACACGCTGCACTTCAGCATGGCACCCAAGCTCCAGGAGTTGCACAAGCTCAAGGTCTCAGCTGAAGAAGTCGGGGATCTTGACGATCGATTTCACGAGCTGATTCCACTCCAGAAGCTGCCCCTGAAGCGTGTGCGGTGCATTTCACGCGGCAGGAGTTACTAACACTGAGGACTGCTATGATGAATGGACCAGCAGCACTTTAGTCAGGATAACGAATACCTTCCTGACGAATGACGAATTTCAGGGTGGTGACCGGTGCTGGGCCCGCATTGAGCCAGCCCGACCTTGGATGGATCCGTCAGAAGAGCGAATAAATCTCTCTCTGCCCACCGAAACATCGGTTGTGGTGGAGGTCGGCTGTACTTGAGTAATGGGAATGTGGTCGAGCTCGAATCATTTTGAGGTGGTTTCGGGACAGGCCCGAGCCCGCAGAATCGAGTGCCATATTCGCCAGCCCGCAAAGCCCGCAGCTCGCATGTCTGAGCCCGCGTCACTAGTGTTGCTCGTCTCACATTGCCGAGCCATTGCGGAGTTTCCAATGCTGATATAATGACCTATTACATTGTTCATACTTAATGCAGTACGTGGTTCGCGGCCAGATTAGAAAGATTATTGTCATCAGGTTGTAAATTCTTGTGGTAGCTCATAGCTACGTGACTTTTTGTTTCTTGTTCTTATGATGCGGCCTACGCCTGGCCCGCCGGTCAGCCCGAGCCCGCATCTCAAACCCCGGCCCGAGCCCGCAAAAAGTCGGCTCGCGACGACCTCTATTGTGACTGGGACCTATTCGAGGACCGACGGAAAGGTCTTCTCCGATTCACCGCGAAGTTAGACCTGCAGAAACATCGTAGTCAATGGTAGACCTGTCAAACAGAACGACTTGAATCAACACATTAACACATTGATATACAAATCGACGTTTGATGAATCTATACTGTCGTGTCACATGTGTCACATCGACTAGGTAATATGTAATCGCATACGTGCAAATTATATCAGACGTCCTGTCCACACCCAGGCGCACGCATTCCAGTGCTTATCTACAAATTCAGCGACTTTAAAGCCTCATCACTCAGGTTCTGTCAGACTTAGGACCTAAATATTATTTATTTCCATCGACAGACACCCTCATGAGAGGTGGTCAACGTTAAACAGAAGAGTGGATCGACCCTGGCGCCCTCTGGGGCCGAAGCTCCTTGGCTTGAACACCCCCACCTTCCTCCACCTCCCAATCGACAGCACCATCTAGCGGCAGAACGCTGAGCAAGCCAAGCTTGCGCGCCAAAGCAGATACACTCCTTTTTTTTAGATCTTTAACAAACTTTTATCTGGCTTTAAAGGTACCTTTTCATGCTCTCACCTGAGCCTCCAGCGCGTCTTAAGTCACGCATAGAGAACGCCCAACTTATTTGGGCGCGTCTTCTCAATTCACTTTTTTTTGCCTCGCCATAGCCGCGTGCATGGACAGCGCGGCTTCCCCCGCCGCCGCCGTCGACCTAGGTGTCGAACGCGTGCATGGACAGGTCCGAGCAGGTGTTGGACTTGGTCCCGCTCTCCTCGGACGGCTGCGGCAGACGGGCCAAAAAATTACGGGACAGCGAGCGAGAGCGCTTGAAGGGGCCAAGAAGAGAGAGAAAGGTAGGAAAAAAGGTGAAGAAAGTGCTTTCCTCCTCCTGAAAGCAGCAATCATAGTCCGGTCGCGATAGCCAAAGCAAAGCAGCGCAACTTGTGCTGTTGTGGACGAAAAAAAAAATTAAAAACAACAAATATCTATTATAATAAGCTGATAGTGATTAGTATGAGAAGAATCCAAGACGTTCTTCGTCAGCGGAAAGAGGCAAGTGTTTGACAACTTTCTTCGTAGAGATACTTTCTCAGAAACATGCTGTGTACATACTGAAAGATGCTGTTGTTCTTTCACGTCACGTTGAGGGGAGGGGGGTTGGTGGGGAGAGCACTGGAACATGATGCTGCTGCAGTTCTGTTTCCACTGGGTGTCCCATCAGTTCTTGCGCACTCTTCACTGGGTCCACGTGAATGCAAACAGCGCACCTGGGACACCCGGTACTGCCTGTGCAAACACTTCAATTAAGTGAAGAAGCTGCGGCAAAAAAATAAGGAAAAAAGGACGGTTTGCTTTATGCGTCTTGCACGTGGTGGTCGGGGTGACCGTGGCGGCCTCGATGGCCGTGGCCGCCGCCATGATGATCGTCCCGCTGGGGCTGCCACTTCAAACGTGGCCATGTTCTTTTCTTTGGCCCGCACTGTGTGCAACTGTCGTAGATGACTGAGAGATTCCCATGCAGATAGGGGAGAAAAAGAGTGCTTTGAGTGCTATCACTTAAAACCTGTGTTTACTCAGGCCCCCCTAATCTGTGGTTGCATTAAAGTCCCTCATGACATGGCCGACAGTCAGAGTCAAAGTTTTCTTTGACACTTTTGACGTACAGTAGAGCTTTTGTCAGAATCAAGGAACAAAATAAGCTTAGTACCCATTTTGCGTCGAATAGAGAGAGAAGTTTATGCTTATGGGGCTCATCTTATGCAAGGATGAAGAAGCAACGCTGTTCTTATAAGTCTAACGCCCAGTCAGAAGTGCGTGAGCATCAAAATACACCTCACTGAGAGGACCTGAATGGGAAATCTTTTTGGCCTCTCGACACTTTGGCACTACTCCAGCATTGGGGTCAATGCTCAACACTAATCCAGGTTGTTGTTGCTTAAGCCACAGGTGGCAAATATTAACTTTTGATACCAATATTGCTCTGTCCCGAAAAAAGGCCTTATCTTGTTGTCGTCACGACTGAGGGGAGGCCTTTGCCACAGGAGAAAAGCAAAAAAAAAGTACAATTTTTCAACGTCTCACATCAAACGATTTCTCAAGCCAAGACTGCAAATTTTGGGGAAGAAAAAAAACCCGTCCATTTCTCTCACTCAGAGAGATTCCGCAGCATCCCAGATTTGCCGAGTCTCGAGTCGACACCACCCGGAGGTGAGTACGTGCAGGACCTGCGTGTAGTGCTGCGTGGCCGTGGCCGTGGCCGCGCGCGCTTGGTTGGCACGGGCGTGCCAAATTGACACGAACACGTCCGTCACTGCTACTTCGCACGTGCCAAATCACACGATGCAGTGAAGGCTCGATTTGACGGTACCTCTGGCACAGATGTTGCGTTGCAGCAGAGGCTCAATTTGACAATGATCTGGCACAGTCACAAATGTCGCCTGCAGGAAAGGCTGAATTTGGCAAATTTTTGTCCTGTTGACAAATTCAGACATTTCGTTAAATGGAGACTTTACGTCTGAGTAGAAGCAAGATGTTAACTGACATCTTGATGCAATTTCAAGCGCAGCAGCTGGAAAAGAAATCTCCTTCAACCCAAATCAGAGCATTTCGTGCATTTTATTCTAGCCAAGATATGTCAATTCAGCGAGAATAACATTTTTGGCTAATGTACTTGATGTGAAAAGTACTTTAATCCTCCTTGTTACGTGGAGATTTTCCGTTTTGACGTTTTGTCCAATCGATACCATTTGTTTTTTTCTCCTGTAGTCACAACTTCAGCGTCTGCCAAATTGTCCGTACCTGAAGTACGTTAAAAGGAGTCTCTACTGCCTCCACTCAAAGTGGCCTCGTTGTTGCTCTGGCGAAATCTGCCGTATCAATGGCCTCAAGAGCATCAGAATTGGTGTTTGAGAGCTCGAAGGCTTCAGTCCGAGGTCGCACGGGCTGGCAGTGACTGCCACAAGCTAGGGCCAAAGGCCAATGACGAAGTCTTTTGTGTGTGGAGCTCACAAAACACTGTCAACTTTCCCCAGGAGACCTGTGACAACGTGTGAAATTGCAGCCTCGACGAAAAGTCTCCTCCGCACACTCATCTCCACTTCCCCCATTGGATGTGGAGGCCCCCTGCTTGGGGCCTCCACAATATGCAAGTCTTCCCCCCCCCCCCTGAGAGTGATCCACAAATGTGACTTCGTGTGTGTGTGTGTGTGTGTGTGTGTGTGGAGGGGGGGAGACAGGGCTTCAATGCTTCGTCTGGGATGTGGAGTTTGTGTCCGCACTGCAGACCTTACACGTGTATAACTGTGCTCGTGCGGTCCGTGCGAAGCATGTGTAAATGCGCGCGCCTGCGCGAGCGCTCCCCCCTCCCCCCTCCCCTTCCCCTTGGGGTAGTACAGGGTCGTCGAGATGAATTGAGACCAAGCTAAACAAAAGCTTCGTCGGTGGAACAGGGGTAATTTCGTCACTGGGCGGAGACAACGAACGACTGAAGCTGGATTCGAGTGCGATTCCATCCAGATCAGCGCGTGGAGCTCCAGGAAGACGTCGAAAACTGAGTGCATCTCGACTTCCATGGACAGCCTGACCAAGTCAGTGACCATGGTGTCCACCAGGCTCAGCGGATGGAAGATTCACCGAGGGGGCAAAGGCAAGCCACGCTTGGACACCCGGTGGATGAGACCATCGGGGTCTGCGTCCAAGCACTTCTAGTTGACAAAGTATCATCAAGTGAAGTAAATGTCAAGGGACATTTGTTGCTGATTTTTTCAAGGTCACGGGCAGTCACGGGCTGTCTGGGCTTCAAGGACTTCGGCAGCTGCTTGAACGGCAAGAAGGGGGAAAGTGTGAAGGGTTCCACGCAGATTTTTCTGAGGCAACCCGGAAGTAACAAAAAAAATGGATCTTTGCATATTTGCTACTCTAGAACGACCGTGGTGACTTCATAGCTGGAGTTATTCCTGGCTGAGACAACGTCCTCCATGGGCACTCGCGGGTGGAGTGCGGAAAAATATGTTTTCACGTCAACTCACCTATTTTGGGCATGACTGGCACATTTTTTTATATCAAGAATAAAATGAGGACAGAGAAAATGACAAATTTACAAGAAATTAACATCAGAGCATGTTTAAAGTCTCAACCTCTGATGCAATCTGATATATTTCAGTAACAAAAAAGGCTTCCGAGATGACAAAAGACACGATTTAACATTGAAAACACATTTTCATAAGTGACTCCTCCGGTGATGGAATGGAATAAAAGTGTGTACAGATGTGTGATGTGACACATTTTTGTCCAAAGAGTCACATATTTCCCGCCCCTAAATGACATATTTTTCCGCTCTCCACTCGTGAGTCTCGGCCTGACTGCGTCCACGGCAGCCCCATTTTCCCTCGTCGACCCTGTAGCCTCCAAGTGCGCAGCCCCCCCCCCCGCGCGCGCGCGTGCGTGCGTGCAGGTGATGTTAGCTGGAGCTTCCTTGAAGTCGACGGAGCTTCCAGAAAGTGGCAAGATGCATTCGAGAGAGGTGGCAGGAATTTTTCGCTGCTCACGTGAGACAGACAACTTTTGTTTTCATTTTCCCTCTCCAACAGCTGTGCAAGATTCGAGTGTGAGGAACTCATGTTTCACACATTTCTTCTTCGGCCAGCAAAAAAAAAGAGGCGAGCTTGATAGGCCGATTGCGTCCAGTGCTGCACTCGTGGCGGCCTCGACGTGCGTGCGAGGCTGACGGAGTCGTTTCCGCCATGGCCTCGAAACGCTCGGGTGTCACTTGACCACAATTGTCTCCCATGGGCCTTTTACCCCTGTCCCCCCCTGCCATTCACTATCGGTGGAGAGAGAGGGAGACAGGGGTAAAAGCTACTGACCCACATTGCACGATTTCTTCCATATTCAGTCTCCGCAAGCTGTATTTTTGTGTGTTCACATGCAGAGAGAGAGAGAGAGAGAGAGAGAAATTGTGTGACCTGCTTGAAGAAAGACCAGTACGGTGGATCTAGAGACAGTGATTGATCACTCGATTGTCTGATTGACGCAACCAAGTGTGCGTAGCG
>JAAUXU010043188.1_pt1 | contig 32506 bp, 31 predicted proteins | sample 7278151 | NCBI WGS metagenome assembly JAAUXU01 (sample SAMN14350113, study PRJNA611818) | marine sediment metagenome | isolation source: surface marine sediment (1.8m) | place: French Polynesia: Moorea | collected 2018-08 | reverse complement strand
TTGTTTTGTGAGACGTGTCATGAAGAGCCAAGACACCTAGAATTCTAGCTGCCTTGCGAAGAGCTTCTTCAATTGCATCACCATGGCCCCAAAGAGGAAGACAATGTCCCTTCTGGAGAAGAAGTCCTTGCTCAAGTCCTTTGATAGTCTTCCCAAGATGTACCAAGATTTAGTGATTTTGAGCCCTTTTCACCCTCATTTTTATCCTTATTTTACTCATTTTTGCTGCTGTACGGTTATATCGGTCATACGGATAAATCGGTCAAATTCTCTGGTCCCAACGTGATCGTTATAATCGTGTTCTACTGTACTATGCTTTACACAATAGACACACGACCTTCTCCCCTCCTAATACTTTAGGTAAATTAAAGGAAAATGATGCCTTATTATACACTTGGGTGTATTTCAATGGGAGGTGCCCCAATCCGACTCTGGGGTTACGACTGGTCCCAGGCGCTAGGTAGATGTAGCGGTGCGAGATCTACGAGAACGCAGATGAAGAGAAATACAAAACCAGAATGTTGACCATACAATGAGTCGAAACTTGCTCTGTTTTAATTAACATGCTGAGTGTATTGTTTGGTTCCACGTGTTTGTCAGGGAACAACATTACCTGAGGATCTCTAGTGAGAATGAACGATGCTCTTTCGCACTCCCTGGAGTCCACCAGGCAGTGGGGAAAACCTGTGACGACCGAAAACATCACCTTGATACAAAAGAAAACACAGATCGACTAAAGCAGTTTCGAACAACTTCGAGCTTGCTGAGACTGGCAACAGTTGTCGACGGGTGGACGCAAAATATTAACAATTTCATGGTTGTTGTTGTAATTCATTTACTCTTGAAACACTCTTCGCTTTGCTCCCCTTGGGTTGTACTCATCAGATCTTTCCTGCCACAGACTCCAGTCGCGAGGATGAAGATGTCGAAGACGCACAAGTTATTGTCAGACTCGTTCAGGCTGTCTGCGGCGCGAAAGCTCGAAATCGGCAGCGAGCAGACGTGCACACAGACGAAGCTAACCTAACCATTCTCATACACCCATTAGTTACCCATACTTCATTAGTGTGGCTTCCACCAAAACAAAGCACAGAGACAGAGATGCTCAGGGCAATACACGGATCCGCACCACAGTACAATTTGAAAAAAGTGCTGCAGGGAGTTCAAATGCACGGAGGACATGTTCAAACTGCTCAACAGTGAAGCCATGTACTTCAAGTCAATCCAAGATGAAAAGGTCACTATTTATGATTTTGCATGCTGTGCCAAAAGCAGTGTTTGTAAGAGTGATCTTTATTCATTTAAAGAAAACTATATTCATTTAAATTAAAGAAAATTGGCTGATTTAGTCTGTTTTTCTCGGCTGCTTTGTCTGATTTCCTTTCAGTAGACCTGGCAGCCCTGTTCTGATCCGGGTCCAGAGTACATGGTGAGTGTGAAGTGCGAGATCAGCTTCGAGGGCGAGATCAGATTCGAGTCGAGGCAAGGTCAGCTTCGTGTTGAGCGCGAAGCGCGTGTTGAGCAAGGGTCGAGTCCCGTGGTGGATGGGATTGCGACGCGTCTCATAATAACCTGAGCAACGCCGGACACCTAAGCTAGTATTTTTATATCTTTTCTCTCAGAAGTTGCTTGTTCCAACAACTGCACTGTTCTGGTGACGCGATTTCAGCTATTTGCTCATGTTGATATGAGGGTGATCTGCAAAAACAGTCGTTGACGAGCATTGGAGAGGTCTCGCGACGACTGAACTTGATACTTGCGTTCAATGGCGGCTGGGTCTGGCCGGGCTGGGCTGGCGCCGGCCCTGATTCTCAGGGCAGATTAGGGCAGGCGTCCCGCAGCGGTCAAGGCTGCCGGGAAGGGATCGCATAAGATACACGGAGTCTACGGGCTACCTAGCTTCGTCAGAGAGAAGTACGTTGGAGAGACGACGTACGTGGGCAACGCGAGCCATACATTGCCAGGGACGAAGCACAACGTAGCTGTCAGCTGTCCGATTAGGCGAAATTTGGAAAATTGACGAAAATCGTGGTTGGAAAAAGTCTTACGAAGTCGGGAAACCATTGTGACTTGCAGACCGGACACAAAAATCGAGAGGTTCCCTTTGGTGTCATTTTACCGTCCACTTTCGATGAACAGTAGCGCACGCTTATAAGGATCATTTTCTCAAAACCCAATACAGACAAAAAATGTTTTACTCAATATCGTCTGATCGTTTTGCAGTGTCAGCACCCTATAAATCGCAGAATACAAGGAGAATCCACCAAACTTTGTATGGTTTAGTTGGAAAATGCAGGAAACACAATGTTCACCATAAACAAAGGTAAAAGTGAGTCACCCAAGATGAGGATAACTGCAGTGTAAGGCCGGCAAGTATTCCACTGCGGAGAAAAGTGGCATTTCAGTAGCTTGGGTTGCCATGAATGGCTACACAGACATTCTGGAAGACACCTAAACTGTATAATAATTTGCCATCCTCAATTTTACCAGTCATTTATTCAATGCAACAATAAGGATCAGACGCTCATATGGATCATTTTGTCCTGTCCCAAAGTGAACCTTACAAGCGTGCACTAACGTCGTAAGGCTACGAATGACTTTACTGCATCGAGGTTCCTGACTAACGTTCTCATGCAATAAATGGGTCAACTGCAAAAAGCGGAAATAAGTACACTCATCTCGAATCTTTACTATGTTGAAGGCTGACTTCTAAATTTGGCACTATATACTCTTCAAGCTTTGTCTGTTTCGACAGCTGACGCTTTGTCTCTCGTCAGCAGAGCGCGCAACGCCGTCTCTTCCACTGCCTTCTCTCTGGGTGAGAGTGATTCTATGGAAGGAACGAGGTGACTAAGGCAATCAGCTGAAACTGACTAGTCGTGAAGTCGGTGAGCCATATTTTGGCCAGCCCGTGGGCCCGCTCGTCGACGCGTCCGTCGACCCAACCATCGACCCGGGTATCGACCCGAAACGGGACTGAGAGCTTTGCTATGCTGTTCTAGTGCATTGAGGTTCCTGAAAGAGCAATTTTGTTTATATACCGCAAGGTTCTGTTTCAAACTGCCAGGAATTGAGCCTTTTCTGCTCTCTAGATAACAACTTTTCTGGCACTTTTGGTGTTACAGTGCTCCAAGGGGGAGCAGGTGTGAACCTCCAAGTCGAGGCCGATCTCCGACCTTGTCAGGTAACCGGGTCGGCTGAATTCCACACCCGACTCAAGTGGGCCGGGGTCTTTGAAGGCCGGCTCAGCCCGCAAACATCACTACATTGAGAACGAGAGAGTGAAACCCACCACTGCGCCTGCAAGTCACTTGCCCCGCTCTACTTCGTTAGGGACGTCAATAAGGTTTCCGTGGTTTTTTGTTCGGCCTCTGTGGGCGTGTGCGTGTCCCCGCATCCTGACGGGTCGTTGGACTCAGCCCACATCATGCCTCCCAAGAAAGGACCAGGACTGAAGCTGAAGCCACCACCGTAAGTACAAAGACCGTCGTCAGGAAGACGACGCAGATCTGTGTCGCAAGTCCCCGCACCCCGCACCCCCCACCCCCCTTTCTTCTTTAGCTCCGTGACCCTCCCCCTGCACACACCCCATTGGTGGCGGCTTCACGGCTCATCAGTATGCTCACCTTGGTCCTCTCGTGCTAATGACTCACGCACACATGACGTCGACACCGATGATGCTTCAGGGCTCTTTTGTACTTCGAAACAGTTTTTTTATGTAAACAGAGACACCAAGAACAAAATCTCGATCAATCGCAAGTTTCTCTTTCTTCCAGTGACGACGAGGTTCCTATCATCCCCAGGGACTTGGACTCTCGCACGACGATCACGATCAATGACCAGACATTTGACATTGAGGCGGACGACCTCGAGGCCATCTGCGTCCTCGGCAGGGGCGCTTACGGCGTTGTCGAGAAAATGAAACACAAGCAGACAGGCACAATCATAGCAGTCAAGGTAGGTAGCTATTTAATTGCGCTGGGCATCTTTGTGAAGGAGTGTGCCCTGATACCTGCGAACCCTTGTGTCCTGAGTCCTGGGGTCAGCGGGACGTCCTTTTAGAGTACAGTGTGGACTTACAACGTCTACAAAACCCCGCATCTTGTTCCAGCGTATCACAGCTACGGTAAACAGCATTGAGACAAAGCGCCTGCTGATGGACCTGGACATCTCAATGCGCTCGTCCGACTGCCCTTACACTGTACATTTCTACGGTGCAATGTTCAGGGAAGGGGACGTCTGGATTTGCATGGAGGTCATGGACATCAGCCTCGACAGGTTCTACGCGAAGGCATTCGGTTTGGTCGACCACAAGGACAAGAAGAAGGAGAAGGTAAAACCGGCGCCACCTGGGGAGATCCCTGAGAACGTCCTTGGAAAGATCGCCTACTCGGTGAGACCTGCAAGAAGCAACACATCTTACGATGTCATTCTACTTACGCAGAAAAGATGTGAAACACATGATCGATCATCTCGCAGGTCATATGCGCGCTTGACTACCTGCACACGCAGCTGAAGGTGATTCACCGTGACGTGAAGCCCTCCAATATCCTCATTGCGCGGTCAGGAGAGGTCAAGATGTGTGATTTCGGCATCTCTGGATATCTGGTGGACTCTGTCGCCAAGACCATAGATGCGGGATGCAAGCCGTACATGGCGGTGAGTGACGCCGCCATTGATAAACAGACTCTATGGTCATGCACGCACTTAAATCTTCAATGTCCCTTTCAGCCGGAGCGTATTGATCCCTCAGGGAACCCGTCCAACTACGACGTTCGCTCAGATGTGTGGTCGTTTGGCATCTCCATGGTGGAGATCTCGACTGGGCTATTTCCCTACATGACTTGGGCCTCACCCTTTGAGCAGCTGAAGCAAGTGGTGGTGGAGGACCCACCGAGGCTGCCCCCAGGCATCTTCACGCATGATTTCGAAGATTTTATCACCATGACGTAAGAGCAAGACATAAGCAGGAAAGAGGCGCATCATGATGTCCCGACTGTCACGTTCAATATTTCAGGCTACATAAGCAAGTCAACGACCGTGCCACGTATTCCCAGCTGCTGGAGCACCCGTTCCTTGTGTTGCACAAGGACATGGACACGGACATCTCGCCATACATCACGCAAGTCTTGAATAAGCCGAAGCCGAAAGCCAACGGGCAGGCATAGTGAAAGACGCTTGCTCATTGTTGTCTCTGTTTCAAAGAAGACACCTTACAGATTTCTCACTTCATCCCCATCCCCCATCAATAAAAAAAAGAAAGAAAAAAGAAAAAAAATTTCCTCCTCGCTGGTTGGTGTTGAACGCATATTCATCAGGTGTTTCCCAGTTAAGTGTATGACGCAAGAATCATATTCATACAGACAGTCAAAACTTACCTTTCACATGAAAGCAACACTGCTTTTCCTTCTCCTTCTTCGACAAGAGCAAAGGGTGCATGATGGACTGCGCTTCTCCCAAGCGCTCCAGATCAAGTTTTAGATCCCAACCATTTATCTACGTGTGCCTGTGGTAGCAATGTCAGAAAAGTCCCCAAGTTCAAGAGCGCAGAATGAGCCCTCTTGCGCCAAGTCTTATTTTTATTGTGTTTTAATTGTCAATGATGTACTACGATTTCTTGATGCTTAGACGAAATAGAAGCAACACCTGAACTGAGACAAGTTCATGGCCGAGTGGAAAGTCAAGATCAGGTTCACTGGAAAGGCGCAGTGAAGAAAGTAGCTTGAAAGTAGCCATTCCTCTCTGGGCTCTCGCTGGACAAGACTAAGAGGACATCGGAACCAATGCAGGCAGAAACAGTAAAACCGTTCATACGCACATAACCCAAAAATCTTGATTATTGAATAAAAGCACATGGCATGTTGTCGGCATTTAAGATATAACATATTTCTTCCTGTAATACTCCGAACAGTTGCCTGGGCACATTACATAATGGTTCATTCCTGGTACATACTTTTCTCTCCTAAAGAAAAGGACACTTCACTAAAAATTGAGTTTTATACCAAGAGCACAGCACAAGTTAAAAGCCTTCCGAACTGCGCATAACTTAAACTTGTGTATTTTTTTGCATCTGTATGCAACATCGTTCCTGGACGTACATACACGTGACAGTCGGTCAAAGAGCATCACTGCGAACATGCAGCACTGCACACAAACACTTTCCTGTTCCAGCTATTGGTTCAAGCCGCACTCCTGCATGAATTGGATGTCACTCTTAGGCAGAGAGAGAGAGAGAGAGAGACAAAAAAAGTTATTTATGTTTTCTTCTTGGCATCTGTATGTGGATAAGTGCACATGGTTTCACTTCCAGGAATAAGCATCGCCATCAGCTTTCTTTTTTTTTTTCGTTTTTTTTCGTTTTGTGCAGCACTGGATGGAGGATTCATAACTCTTGGTTGGGATTTCTGAACAGAAAAGCGGGGCCGGTGGCAGCGGGGGCGGCGACGGCGACGACGACGGCGGCAGCGGCAGCTTCAGCACGTACTTCATCCCCTTCACGGTCACTCACTCCGGCAGGCGCAGCAGCGTTAAAAAGTGTTGCAATCATTGCCATCTCTAGATAATCAGGAGCAGGAGGGGTCACAATGACTGCTTTTGTATGTCAAGTGTGTCCATGAATAAATACATTGTTTCCACAGAAGCACGTGCACAATAGACGCCTTCTTATTCTTCTCGAGGTCGCTGCTACTTTGTGTCAGCAAGCACCATTGAAAGAAGAAGAAAAAATTTCATGGTGTGACTAGTACGTACTTCTATGTACTAAAATGGGAGGCGCGTTCGTTCAGTTTCTCTTTTCTGTGTCGTCACGTCGCGTTGCTGAGGATCCAGTCCCTGAACATGGATATCCTTGTGCAGACGCCCGGGAGATTCGGCTCAGCGCACCCAATGCCCCAGCTGATGATGCCCCCGAGGAACCAGCGGCCGTCGCGTCCCTTCACCACCAGTGGGCCGCCGGAGTCGCCCTGGAACACATGCAGACATACGCGTAGAATGGAGTTGCTTGGGCAGAGTGCAATAATCTTTGATGATGACGATACATAAGTTTAACTTTTGATATAACAATCGCAGCTTGCGCGGGCAGCGGGCGGGACAAAGTTGCCTGCTCACCCGGAACGTATGAAATGTGAGTTAAAAGCTCGAGTAGTAATGTCCACGGGCCCAACTCGACCGAATGATAACCTGTCTCGGCCTGGAGAGGAGGGTATATGACCCGGATTAAAGTTTCCGGAGACTGAAGAAGTGGCCCTTCCGGCCTTTGCGACAAGTCCCGTCGTCATGTTTGTTTTCTTCAACACTGACCTAACCTAACGGCAGTCTTGAAAGAGCTGTCAGGCGAATAAACATGCGCACTTTGGAGTCATTATTAGCACTTCCATAAGAACTTTTGAGAAACTTTTGCACAAGAAGGATACCTGGAGTTTTCTGAAGGGCTCCACTACCCAGCCAGAACTTGGTACTGAGCAAAAGTGTGCCAAATTTATGGAGACCTAGCAGGTGAACCCCTTAGGCCTAAAGAGGAAGCCTTAGTTTACATCTAATTTTTGACTCGACCCTTGCTGTCCAGGGTCCCACCAATAGGCCGGAGTCACAAATCCTGGACGCACCCCGGGTCGAAAAAACCTGACCCGTGGACATCACTAAGCAAAGTCGAAGTGCGACTTCCAATAGTGATGTCATCTGGTTGAACCCGAACCCTAAAAAACCTGGGCCGGGACGTTTTTCTTGCCACACCGAAAAAAGCCGAGCTTGTCGTCGTCGTGGTTAGTGCCTTTAGAGAGAGAACAAGCGCACTCATACTATAGCCACTTTAGATTGGAGGTCCTGTATTTATTGCAGTCTGATGGTGGTTGTTATAAGGTCAGGTCGAATTAGCGCGACCCTTGAACAGAACCTCCAAACCGGGCCTCACCCGAACCCGAAGCTTTCCGACCCGATTACACCATTAAGCTCTTTTCAAGCGTGTAACAGTTATGACTGGGTGTCGGAATCTCAGGTAGACACCTAATTCAAGTTGTAAAAAAATCTGTGTTTTTTGCCCTCCCATGACTCACAATTTGCTGGTGAATATTGAAAGACCAAAAAAAGTGGAAGTTTTGAAAAGTTTTGATCCTAAAAATACAGTCCAAAAGCACCTAAAATTCCGACTTTTGTATGGAGCAAGTGCTTGATCACGTAAATGACCCATGAAGTTCGTGCCAGATTCGAAGAGAATCATATAACCTTTCATTCTCTTTCTCTCGCTGTTTCTTTCTTCCAAAACGCTCTTTCAGTAGGGCTGGGTTGAGCCGATTTTTATCGAGCTCGAGTCGAGTCGAGTTTATCTCGGTGGGCTCGAGATGTGAATAAATTTCAAAAGTGGAGCTGATTTTTTGAGGTAGTTTTCAAGCCCTTTTTTTAATTTTTTATTCAGCATTTAAGATTTTCAGCGGAAGACTCAAAGACCAACTTTAGGAAAGTACGAATATGAACACTTTGGTTCAGAGAGGACCTTTCTTGGTCAACACCTTCACAGCATTTTCTGTGCAGAGACATGATGAAATTTGGAGAAGGACATTCGTGGGTCAAGCTTGGGTGTCCGGCCTCCTCAAAAAAGCTCGAAAACTCGACAAAAAAGTTCGAAAGGACTCGAATCGGGCCAAAAAAACCCGTTTCTAGACATCGAATTGAACCGAGTCGAGCTGCGGCTCAATCAAGTTATATTCCGTGCAGAAAAGCTTGCAAAAGCTTCTGTGTTTTTTCACCACAGAAAGTTATGCGAGCCTGTCCGTGTAGTAAGAGCAGTAAGAATGTCTGACCGAGTCTGCTGAACTGTCCAAGTCCCGGAATCAAGGACGATCGAGAACTATTTGTGGCTTGCTTCAGTGACGCTGCAGAACCTCTCATCCAGATAAACTTTTGCTGCAAATTGCACCTACAGGGTGTGTGCAAAATCGACTTAACGCGGAATGTCGGACTGTCACAAATTCTGCACCCGAAAAGCATGATTGTGAGCATTCTCGAGTTGAGCAAGACGAGGCCGTGTAAGACTGCAACTATGAGCTCTTCGAAGAGGCCAATTGCAACATCTCGTCGAGCATTGATGACCACCAGGGTGGCGACAGGGACATAGGTATCTACAATCTTTGGTCAAGATATCTGCCCATAATCCCCTGTCCAAGGCAGTCTCGGCCAACCTCAGTCAAGCTGTCACAACCCGCACAGTTTGAAGTTGGACGTCGTCTGTCCACACTTGCCTGGCACGAGTCCCTCCCGCCGCCGTCGTAGCCCGCGCACATGAAGATCTCCGGGATGACCTCATGCCTGCCGGCGCGCAAAAACATCTGCTTGCATTGTTGGTTGCTCACAATGGGAACCGAGACCTAGAAGAGGAAGAGGAAAATGAGGGAACCTCTGCAAGCGGTTTCATTAGCCTAAAAGAGAGAAAGTTGCACATGCAATTTTCTTGGTCCCGTTGATAAGAATTGAGCGCGATAAAGATCGAAGGATCGAAGTGGTCTGAGCAGAAACGCTCGTGCGATACTATTTCAATGATTTCCATTTCTTCACTTTCTCCACTCACGTATTGTAGGATGTTGGGCAATTGGCCTCCTTCGCTCAAGCGTCCCCAGCCGGCCACAGTTCCCATTTCACCTACAATAAAGTAGAAAAAATGTGATAAGATTTCTTTTCTCTCTTTCGCCCCTACTGAGGGAGACTAATTTCAAGGTTCACGTACTGGTCCTTGGCCTGGGCCTCCCTTCCAGGCCCAGGCCAGGTCGGTAGGCCTTATGAATCAGTTAGGAGATGCGATAAAAAAGAGCCGCTTTTATTTATCGAAGAAGCGGCTCTTGCAGAATGTGCGGCAGTTTTCCCACGCGTTGTGCAATGGATGCTGCGAATTAATCAAGGATTTTGCCAGCAATGAACTGTTAGACTCCGTGGGATCTTCTTCTTGCTGTTACCCCTCCGTACAAGTACAGGGTGTCTCAGTCTTGCTGTAGCAAAGTGATTCCTGTGATAAACCTCTCAATGTTGCTAATTCGGGCCTCAATGAAGGGGCTTTTGATCATACTATTGATGGAAGACTTCAACAATTGATGCAATCAAAGTCAGGCTCTCCTAGAGTGGAAGAACAGATTTTACCGCGGAATTTACTTTTTGCCGTCTTCATATTTTGTCTTTTCTTTGGAGGCGTCCAAGGAGAACCCCCAAAATATAGAATTGTCGTTGCTGTCAATAAATGTCCCTTAGTTGGCTGTCATCCGTGTGAAGGCGAAGTCCCTGCAGGAATGGCGAGACATTTGTACTTACCATAGTAGTGCCATGGACAACGGGCGTAACGACCCCTTTATGCAACGATCAGACAGACATGAGATCATTCAGCCAAGTCACAATTCTCACCACAACTGTGCTGTTCATGTAGCGACCGAAACCGCGGGCCCCGAAGTCATCGTTACACCCGCTGTCCGCTGCACCTTGTGCACGCGTCACTAAATGGAAGATGCACTTCATGACCACAGCATTGATGAGACACACTGTGCACACGCTGCTAAGAAGATCATTTTCATTTCCAATACGCAGTGGACCGACCGCACTTAACAGTTGGACAGGTTTTCTCTCTTCACTCGAAAAATACGAGTTTGCCCTTAGCAACGTCCTGGCTGTGACTAAGTAAATCACTTGGGTAGAACGGTGCCTTTTTCTCCTCCATCAATCACTGCCATCGTTTAGCTGTCCCCAGATGGATTCCAAAGTCTCATTCTTCCTCTTTCCAAGGCCCTTCAAGGTGACAAATTATGGAAGTCACTCTCACAAAGACTTGGTTGTGCAACCCGGCCCTTATTGATAGGGGGGTTGGGGTTGGGGCTGAGGTTGGGGATGGGGCGATAAGGGGGACAGGGGGTACCGAACGCTGTTGGCGTTTAGCAGCACTCGGCCAATTGCTGAAGGACCTTGGGGACGACGAGGAGATTTTTCTTTCAAACGGTCCTCGGCTACATGAGTGGATGAGTTGAACGAGCCTCTCTTCATCATTCAGCTCTGGTATCATTAGTGTACGTATATTTGCAGACTTCGGAATTTCAGGGGGAAACCTAAAAAAACTGAAAAGTTGCTCTAGTGCTCTAGGGGTCGGGGTCGGAAAATTAAAAAAAAAATGATTCAAATGACTCATGAGGGATCTGACTAAGTATGTTGGATTTTGCAACCAAAGATGTGACCTCACTCTCTCATATTTAATGCGTGACCAAATAAAAAAATAAACCTTCAATAGAACAATTAAAACCGTTTCAATTTTCGTCGCCTAAAATTCCGCTGCCTCTCCATTTGCGTCGCCCCGTGATGCACGGCTGAACACATACCTACGTTGTTACGTAGAGAAACCTTCACATACTGTACGTGTGCATATGCTGAGCGTACTGTGAATATCTTCTGCCAGCCCCACTTGGCAGGGTCCGTTACTTCATCTCCACCCTCTTCTCTGTCTTGTTGTTGTTGTTCTCCTTCTTCCCCTCCACCAAGTGTGCCAAGTTGGCGTGCTTGCTTTTTCCTCTCTCCCTCCCTACCTGGTTTCTTTCTAAGGCGTTTCCCCGGGAACAAAATTTGGAGGACGAAAAATGGAGTAACCGGAAACTCACGACCCTTGAAGACTTTCCCGAATTTTCCTCTTGGCTGACTACCAAGTGTATCACGTTCTGTCTCCTTCGCCTGGCGCGAAGAAGACAGCGTCTCCCGCATATCCGTGCTCGCCGCCAACGCACCAAGCCGCAGCCTCGGCAGCCAGCGCGGCGAGCGCGGCGAGCGCGGCAAGCGCGGCGACGTCGGTCGTACTAAGTAGATGGTTCCAACTTTTCAGGGTCACATCTCTGGAAATAAAGTGCTCACACACACACACACACACACATCTGGTATACGAACGAACGTGTGTGACGAGTACTTTTGACTAAAGCTGCAATTTTCCACATTCACTGAGCAGTCAGGAGTAATGGAGAGAAAGAAAGAAAAACAGGGCTTTTTGTCTTGCTCCCTCTGGTCGTTGCGTCACAATGAATTTGCCTGCGTCCTTGCAAATCTACAACTTTTTCATTCTTGACCGCCAGGAGGAAAAAAACAAAAGTTGTGCTCATCGGGGGGGGGGGGGCGCACATAAGGAACAAACATTGGGCAGTGCCCAAAAAGAGAAGTGACGGCGAAAGAAAAGCGTCGCTCTCTCTCTGGACCCTCGTCAGCCTCAGCCAAGGACGATTCTTTGTCTCACCATCTGTGGGGTGAAAACACTGTTTTCTCTCCTTCAACAAGAAGCCTGCCCGACACAGACGGAGCTACAGCTTGAAGTAACAAGTCGCCGATGTCGCTTTCCTCCTTCGGAAGGAGTCACAAATCTCCGTAGTCCACCCTGTACACGAATACAGAGTGCCCTTTTTCGGACTTACCGACTAAAAGGTCGTCGTTGCCAGGCAGGCAGATGGGGATGATGTTGTATCTGAAGGAGATCCTCTTGTCCATCTTGACGAGGGCGAGGTCATTCTCATAGGTGAAGAAGTTGTACTTTGGGTGGACAATCTTGCGCGTCACCTTGCGCTCCACGTGAGGGTGAGACTCGGACGTGGTGGAAAAATCCCACTCGCCCACGCGGACGCGGATCTTGGCCACCTGCAAGCTGAAAAAAAAAGCATGGCACTCCTTCAAACTATGTCCAAGTTGGATCTCTGAATCTTGGGCCTGTAATAACAGCTTTAGGGCCAGAGGTTTGAATGCATCAAGGAAAAAAAGTGCGGCAAAGAAGAAAAGTTTGAGAAAATTGGGGATAAAGATGCAATAAAAAGCGCAATTTTTTCCAGCCAAATTGTTCAGGTGTCTCATTGAAATTGCCCTAAATTGCAAGGTCCGCTCAAATCATTTGGGACAGTAGTTAGACTACTAAGAAGGGCCGTCAACTATCCCTTGGTGTCACAACAGCGTCCGTCCACCTGCATGGCAGCGGTCACAGGTGAGTGACTTAATGACGAACCATAGTCAAGGTGAGACGAGTCTTATGAAACTCACAAGTGACGAAAATGCTGCACTTTGCTTCGTTCAAACTTTCCTTACCAAAACAAACTTCTGTAGATGACGCACTGAAAAAAAAAAGAAACCACGCACAAACTGCATTTGTTCCGAGAAAATGAGAAGGATAAAAAAAAGCTCTCGTGAAGAAAAAACAAAGTCCATCAGTCTGATGAGGCAGAAGTTTTTTCGCTCACATGGGGGGGGGGAGCAACTTTCAAAAAGGAGGGCAAAATTTTCAATTCTGAAACCGTTTTTTAAGTGCGCAACAGGCGGGTAAATAAGTGAATAATGAAAAGCCCTTGCGACTGTAACGGACATCAAGAAAAATCCTGTCCACCTTTTTTGTCTCAGTTATGAAATGCTGCGTGAACAAAGAGTGCTAAATTTTTGTAGCACCACACGAGACAACGTAGCAAATGTGTCGCAACAAAACATAGCTGGCAAATTGTCGGAACGTGCAAAAGTCTCATTATGCAAAGCAGCAGAACGAGCGCGTAAACTGCTGCACGTCGAGGGACGGACAGCGCACAGACGGAGACTTACTCGTCCACGCAGTGGCCCGCCGTGGCCACCCAGAACTCGTTGATCAGGGCGCCGCCGCACCGGTGGGTGGAGGTGAACCCGAAGAACGACGTGCGCCGAACCGATACCTGAAAGTGACACGGGATAAGTTCTTGCTTCCTTTCACCACACACACAGTTTTGTTGACCTAGCTTATAGGATATTGCGGTCGGGGATTGAAATCCTGGCTCACGCACGCACACACACACACACACACACACACACAGACCTTCACGTACTTCCGGTGGTACAGGGGGGACACGAGCGCTGAAACCCCCATCCAGAGCATTTCAAAAGTCAGAAATCTTGGTAAGGTGGCAACTCTGATTTTAAGATATATTAAATAAAGTTCTACGTCACGCTATTGTCAGCATTTATGACACTTTGCCTGTACCAAACAGCCGGGTAGCATTATTGACCAAAGGTGGCGGTGGGGGCTCTAGTGTTTGTGACCGCCCAGTACAAGAGACGACCCCTCCCTCGTCATATAACAAAGCTCCACAGGAGGTGCCAACGCATCCCGTCTAATCTTTAGGACAAACAACACTTAGACTTTCTCGAGCACGCACTCAAGTACGTCTCGTCGCCGTCCTCGACCACGCACGACAGTACGTAGAATACTTGCAGTACTCATCGTATAGTCTTGTTACAGTAGACCGAGTCTGCTCACAGAGAAGCAACTCATCTGTTGCCAACCTGAAGGATCTGACGCTATTTGCGACCTATGACCTTTTTTCACCAGATTGCAAAAGCGCCAGCAAAGGGGGGGGGGGGGAATTACATTTTCCCTGGTTCGTGCCTTACACACAACGATTCGCATTTTTGGATCTCTCGTGTTGCAAAAAAAAGAGCGGATAAAAAATGGTCCCGCCGATCCCATCCCTTGGGTGCCGCCAGGCAAAACTCACTGCACCAACCCACATACGTACAACGAGAGTAGAAAAGTGTGCTGAGAGATCGACTTGCGTTAACTACGTCATCCTCTATGAGAAAGGGGTGGAGATGAAGTCATTGTCGTTACTCGGGTGGTGTTTTCGTCTATCAATCCATACTCAACAAAGCACATGCGGTAAAGTGGCCCGTGAGCGCTCATTCAGAAGGATGCAGAAGATCCGAACGGTGAATAGCGGCGTCAACGCCAGTATGAAAAGAGTCACCCTCGAGTAGGAGGAGGACCACGACCAAGAAGAAAAAGAAGCGCGCCCGCTGTTCTGCTAGGTACATATGTACAACACGCATGACAGCACCGCAGGTTTCACGCCAGCATGTAGTAGTGCATGCGGTGTATACCGGGTGGAACAGTGCCTGGTCTAAACGAGCTTCTGCTCCACCCTGGCTGTACGAAATGTTATATGTATGATGCATGGCAACAGGTGCGGTAGAGATGAACTGACCTGCCATGGGAACTGTCCGTAACAGGACTGAGTGCCATTCACGATTCGGCCCTTGGCGCAGTCCTTGACCTCCGGCACGCCGCAGATGTTCCCGCGGCCACCTTTGCTGCCGCTGTTCGACGGCTGGCGCGCAGGTCGCTTGGTGCTCGTGAACAGTAGCAAAGGTGGCTTCGTCCTAGATGTAGACGTCGTCGTCGTCGTCGTCGTCGTCGTCGTCGTCGTCGTCGTCGTCGTCGTCGTTTTTGTTGTGGTCGTTGTAGTGGTAGTCAAAGCTGTGGTCGTAGTGAATATGACTTGCTTCTTTTTGTCCTCCTTGGGGAAGTACGTGACCTGTGCATTTGGCGGCTTCGGCGGTCGCGTCGGACGCGTGGGACGCACTTTAAGGCTGGTCCACTCGGTAGGTGCCGCCAGCGCCAAATCAGAGTTCAAGTCGTTCAACTCGGTCGTGTCTTCTTCGTCGTACGGAAAGAATGACTGGGGCTTCGTGGTGGTCGGGGAAGTCGTCGTTGTCGTCGTCGTGGACTCTTCCTTCCACACCCAAGGCTTCTTGGTTGGTTTCTTCTTCTTCTTGTGCTCCTTCTTGGGCGGCTTCTTGAGCTTCTGCTTATGAGGCCACCGGAGCGGCAGCTTCGTCGGTCGCGCAGGCCGCGTCGGGCGTTCACTGCTGCTGTTGGCCTCCGTCGTGGCCTCCGTCGTCGTCGTCGTCGTCGTCGTCGCCGAGTTCTTGACGAAGTCGAAGTCGTTGCCATCGTCAATTTTATCCTCTGCCGTGTTGATGGAGTTCTGGTACTTGTCATGAACGCAGCACGACCCAAACATGAACCCATCCATGCACATGCCCAGGTGGTGGCCGTCGGTCTTGAGGCACTCCCACACGAACATGCAGGTACCGCGCTGACCCGCGACGCGGCAAGAGCGGGGAGAGATGGAGAAGCCCTCTGAAGCAGGATTACAGAAAACTGTACTTTATTGTTTGCTCCAAGTTCTAGAATTCAGTAACTTTGCAGGCGGGCAAGCAAATCAGTTTCTTGCATTAATCATTCCATAAGTTTTGTTCCCCGCCCGAAAGTTTTGGAAAGCCAAGAGTATAAAACTTTCCCTATAATTATTAGCCGTTTGATGTCAGCGTGACCTCAAAAATAGGAAACATCTTCGACGCTCAGACCTCCCAACAGTCAGTTACCCCGAGTTTGCAATTCTGAGAGCGACATTTTCCTGCTCATAATGGAGGTACCTCTATTTTAACGCTTGAAGTATCGCTCGTGTACTTAGAGGTAGACCCAAAAGCACTCATTAATCCATTCAGCCGAAGAGAGCGATTCTATTGTTCTTTCATCAGCGGTGTTCAAAAACACCTTTCTCTCAGAAATTATTCTTCGAAAGTTTCCTTCAAACTTCCTTATGACAAGGAAAAAAAGAAAGTTTGCACAAGTCCCTGACCCACTTTTCACCCTGGAAAATCTTTTTGCCATGCTCTAGATTGACTATCCATCAAGCGCCTGTTCTTGAGAAGCCTCCATCCTTTACACTGGGCCATGTCCCATGGGAAAGACCATTGCTGAAGGCCCGTGTACACTGGCAAAACAGCGTCCTTCCTTGATTGCACAGCGTCATTGTGAAACTGAGCTAGCGCAAATGAGTCCTTAATGCATACACTGAAAAGGGCGATTTATCTTGAGGGAAACAGAGATTTTTTTGCGAGACTGTCCAACGACAATGAGCAACGACACGAAGAACCCCCTCAAAGAAGAGGAAACAAGCACTACTCTCTGATGTAATCTCCCTTTTTTAAGCTCTGATGCGCTTATTTGAAGGCATTTTACGCTAGCAGATTTTCTCCTTTGCGTATGCACGTACAGGGTGGAGCAGAAGCCTATCTATGAAGACGTCGTCAAGATGAGCATCGAAGAGAAGTGGAAGATCGAAACTGTATTGATATAAGATGCTGCTCAACGTGTAATCTCGACTTCTTCAAAATCTGCAGACTTTGCAGTATCTGCAATGCATAGGCGATGAAGGCCTCAAGCCACTTGACACAGAGTTTCTCCAATTTTGCTCCACCCTGTAGTGCACACACACTTTGCAGAAGAAAGGGGGAAGAACTGTTTTCCCCTCCCCCTTAGAGCAGCATTACTTGACTACACCCAAAAACGTGCAGTAAGTTTGGGCACTGGGAAACAGTACACGATCGATACTGATACTGGCAGTCGATATATGCACTTGCATCGCTCCACTCTCACCTCTGTGCCTGCCCTGCCTGGGCAGGCTGGCGAGCAACCTCGCTCTGCTCACGGCCTTGTCTTTGTCCGCAGGAGCGAATCCCTGCACTCGGTTGCGCCGCCGCGGCCGCCGCAGACGCCGCCGAGGTCGACGTCCCTCCTTTCTTCCGGGGACATCTTGCTGCTGAGTCTTCTTTGAACGACTGTTGCGGCGCGAAACGCCACCGCCTTCGCCGTCGCCGCCGCCACTGGGTACGTCCACCGCGGGCGCAACGACGAGACGGGGCGACCGGTCGAGAAGCGGCGGTGGCATCACGAGCTTCGTGTCCTCGGCCGCAGTCTCGTCGTCATCTTGGACGGCGACCACCGCGTGTCTGGGTAGAATGACTGCGGCGACGGTGAACAGGACTAGCGCATAGGCGAGGCTGCTGAAGAGCGCTTTTCTCCTTCCTCGTCGCCGGGCTCCAGGTGCTTGGCTGGCGTGGATGAGATCAGTGTGGGTGGCGATGAGAGACGATGGTGACGTCATCATTCTAGTCTGCAAACAGCAAGAAAAAGGAAGACAACTTAGCGTTGGCGTCCAACAACGACACGAAGCTGACCTTGACCGCCTCGGTGTCAACGCTATTGCTTAACTCAGTACTACAAAGTACATCCATTCAGTCCATGCACTCTTGCCAGACCATTTCCTTTGCTTGGCCTGGAGCATTTTTTCAGTCGAGTGGGCGCCCTCTCACGCGGTCCAAAGTGGAGGATCAGAAAGAAAATTTCGGGGCCTTCTGAGGCATTTTTTTTCTTTTTTTGCGCATGAGTCTGGACTTTGGGAAATGCGAGGGACAAAATCGTCGTCATCCAACCGGGTCAAGGCTGAAATTATTTGTCAAAGCTCTGGTGTGTACGTGACAGCTCAAGGGGCTTCGGTAATTCATTTCGAAATCTATGAGTAATTGTGTCTGGCAGAGCCTGACAGTGGTTACGAAGCAATTTCACAGGTACCAGGTGATAGATTTGTGATCAGAGAAGTTGTCAGCCCAATAATTTGCATCCCCACTGCACGGACTAGGAGACGATCTTACTGGACGATGTCTTTCGGCCAAATGTACGTGCGTACTTCATAACTTTTTGACGTCACACATGGACACTTCGAAGGTCCTGCAGCCGTGGTTGACTGGGTGGGAATTTAGGACTTCAGACCAAGGGTCGTGCAGGGTTTTCGGGTGGGCATTTGAAACGTGTCATTGAGGCTACTACCATGAATGGACATTGAAATGTCTTGTCGGAAGGGCTTGTCAAATCAGGCCAATTGAAGAGGTGCTCTTGGCCACCCTGTACGTAGGTGACGGCACCAGCACCGGGTACATTTGGGGGCCTCCATTTTGATGAAGTATGACGGATCGGTCTCCATGGACGACCCAAGTAACATACGTGACCCAGTTTTATTCTTGCTGAAGAATCGCACAATTTTCTGCGTGGTCAGCTTGAGATTACCGCTTTTATCACATTGTCTGCTACCTTCAAGGCACTTTGTGCCTCTTTAGGTCGTTGCTGAAGACTTGTGAAGGACAAAGATCGGGTTTCCCCCCTCTTTTTCTTGGTTTGAGTGGTTGTAAAAGTTCTTTTCTAATTTATTTCGTCCACGTTTGGCACGGCCCAACGACTTGGGCGAGATGCGGGGACGGCATCTTTGGCGCCACCCTGTGGAGGGACACTTTTCATCAAGGTAATTTTCGAGATTTTCTTGTCGAGAATGTGTCAAGCTGCAAATTTTCCTTCTATGACGACGCATCTCGATCCTTTGGAGCCTACGTTCAAATAACTCTTGGATACGTCTGATTGGGATCCGTTAAAAGGAGAAAGAAAGAATATATAATAAAGTAGCCACCTCATGTTGTTCTGAGAGAAAGACTCTCGCCATCTGTCGCTGCCAAAAGAATGACGCGTTGCAAGTGACCACAGAAATAATACGATAGAGTTAAAATACTAAGACTCTATGGTCATTGACACGCTTAAGCTGCGCCGCTCAGCCTGAATGAAGGTAAGTAAGGGCCATCATTGGTTTATCCTTCTATCTGTCCCATCCATCTACGTATCTGTGGCAGACACACGATTTTGCGTGCTCGTGAAGAAGTGAAGCGTGCGCACAGTACACAGGACGGTGGAGTGGTCGTCGGCGGCGAAGGTGTGGGCCGAGTGCGCGTCCGTCGTGCGTCCGTCCGTACTACTTAGCTTGCTTGCACGCACGCACGCGGCCGCCGCCAAAGGGGGGGATTGTGTCGCAACCGCGCACGATGACGATGCTGTAATGTGTGCTGCTCACCTACGACTGTGTGATTATGCTCTGATGAACACCAGACGACTCTTTTTGTCTCTTACGACGACGAAATTCAGAAAATGCCCATGAGAAGAAGACGTTTTCGCACTCTCTTCTGCAGTGTCTCTCCGCCCTCCTCCTCCGCCTTCTTCTATTCGCACACAAACCTACAAATTGCTTGCGTTGTTGCGTGAGAGGCGGAAAGAACCGTAGCTTCTTCTCCTTCAGGGAAAATGGCACAGGGCGTTTGTTGGTTTCTTCGCCACGTTTGTTCTTGACGTGTCACGAAACACTGAGATATCTTAACGTCGGCAACGTTCCAGGCCTTGGATCACCTCACGACCTCCGCCAACGGCGACGGCGTCCAGGGGAAAGCAACACATGGAGATATGTATGGGGATGTACTTCGGGGAGGGGGGGGGGCTTTGGGCCAACGTTCTTCACTACCCAAAATACATGTTTTCCAGTGGTTTCAGAAATGCTGGAGAGAGTGAAGCGGTCTTGCCACCGCCAGCGCCGGTTCGTGACTGAAGGAGTAACGTGTGTTACATACACACACACACATGTGCGGGAGCTGGCGGAGGGGGGGGAGGGAAATGCTGGCCGCGCAACTGTACACACACAGTTTGCGCGCGTGCACTCTCGTCAGCTGACTGAAATATCTTTTTTTTCTTCTCCATCCATACGATTCTTTCAGCAGCTTCTCTCCTCCTCCCCATTCACTGACGCTTTAGATGCGTACGTGTGCCACAAAAATGGCGTCACCGAGAGAGGCCACGATGACTTTGGGCCTCTTGAGGGGGACAAAAATGCAATTACAACGACTATTCTTTCGCCTTTTTTTTCTTTTCTGTCGTGATTTTCCTCCTCGTCATGAAGAAGGGTGAAAGTTTATTTCCCGGGGGTTCTCCTGGTTCAAGCGTTGACAGTCTGGCAGCAGGAGCAGCAGCTGCTGCTGCTGGAAGCTATCACCACCTCCTCTCCTGACCCAATATCTCCTTGTCCATCCATGTCTATGTACAGGGTGTTGCAGACAAAGCTTTGCGGACTGCAGCCCACCAGTCCAGGTGCCTCGTCCAATTGGGTCATTTTCTACGTCATGGCCGAGTTGACCATTACGCAAAATTGCACGGTCAAAAGTGTGTTGCTCCCTCAACTGCCAACGTTTCCTCTGGGGGAGAGCAAAGATGCACATTTATCTGCCAGACCCTGTTCGTGTGCTCTTCCAGGACCCATGTTGGCGGTACCGACGCAACTTGATACGATCTGTGTGGGTCAAAGTGAAACTGTTTATCTTCAAGTACAGAGGAACTGGCAGGGTTGTTTTTTCGGTGTGTGCGTGTGTAAGGCTATGATGCTCGACGATAACGCCTGAAAGTGACAACGGTGTCTGTCTCGTGTCCCTGAAACGCTAGATTCCGTTGCAGGCACCTCGTCCTCGTCCTCAAACGTGACACTTTTGTGGGACGGCAGCAGTGAAAACATAGGAGGATTTTATGTTCGGAGCCTTCGCTGTTCTGTGGGCGTCTCCCTTATGTTATTGCAGTGGCTGTAGCAACTTATAAAAATTATAACAAAAGTCGGGGCTTCTCAGCGGGGTCAAATTTCTCTTTTGGCGTTTTCTCTACCCTATTTTAAAACGAGGAAAAAACATTTTCCCCCTTCTCAACCACTCGTGTCCTCATGGACTCACGCAGGCCACGATTCCGAGCATCTCCAGGAGAAAATGGCTAGACCAATAGAGAAGTGAAGTCTTCCAATGACAGATAAAGTACGTGAAAAGCCTTCTCACTTATCTGGAACTAGCGGATACGACGCGCTTCGATGGGTGAAGGAGCAGTAAGTCGGCTTTGCTCGGGTTCAGACCAAGCAGAAATCTAGTTCTTTATATTTTTACATATATATGAAAAGCGCTATTGGCTATGTGTGTGCAGCGGACACAAGTTTTCATGGCGCTATCCACGCTGCCGTCCACGTGCCCGTGATCCTCCGCTTTGTCCAAGTCCTCACAGTGGTGGTTTTTTTTCTTTACTTTTCAAACTGCATGACCCAGGAGCAAGTTACCCTCTCCTTCTCCTCCCTCGGGAACCCCCTCTTCTGCTACTGCTCGGTCACTGCTCGGTCACTGCTGCCGCCCAATGCTCGGTAGTCAATGCCACTTTGGGCCTCGATTTCGGCCTCTAAACGACCTCGAAAGGTACCTCTGCTCCCTCTCTTCCACGGTCCGTTAAGAGTCGTATCTGCTGACCGAGTTCCGGGACGATCGTCACAGCGATGGGAGCGTCAACCTCATGACAGACACACGCACACACACATAGACGTAGCAGCGCTTGATGTATATAGGTTCCTCCTGAGTCATGGCAAGGTCTCGCTTGCCTTGACGGCAATTTAGGGATGGCAGCGTACATTGTCCTTATAGTCCGATTACATCTCACCTCTAGACTAACGAACCTTGAGAAAGAGAGAAGAAGGAAAACCATGAAAGTCTTTTAAAGGCGTTAATCCAGTGGAGGTCAAGCGAAATTAATAGATACGTAAATATTAATGAAAGGTTCTTTCCTCGGAGATCACAGCCTTGAAGACAAAAAGAAGAAAAACTCTCACTTCATGATCATCCGCGTAACTGGGGAAAGTCGGCAGCGGCCGCGCCGAAAACTAATTGCCAGGCGCGTTTGAGCTTTGAACTTTCCACTTTTCCCTTTTTCAGTCGGGGTCGCCTTGGCCGCCGCCTTCGTCTTGGCCGCCGTCGCAGTCGCCGTCGTCATCGCAGTCGCAGTCGCCGTCGCAGTCCACGGCGGCGGGCTTTAATTTACGCTTCTCCTCCTCCTTCCGCGCAATTCCTCCTTCCTGGCTAATAAAGAAATCTTTGTGGCTGCTGGCGGGAGACAAGCGAGAAACGCCTTCCTGCTCAAGTCAGTCACACAAAAAAAGAGCCAATCGAGCCTGAAAGTTCTTCTTTTTCCCTTTTACGGATAGTGGGAGTTGGACGAGGAAGAAATTTTCTCCCTCCTGACTGCGCTTTGACGATGACTCCGCCAGACAAAGACGTCTGACTCGTTTGATCACACTCTGTGGAGGTCCTTTGCCCGGATGAGGACGAAAGTGGGTCCGAGTGTGAGCATTGGCCCTTGTGCGCCTCCAACAGCGAGTCCGAGCGCGAGTCCGAGTGTGAGCATTGGTCCTTGTGCGCCTCCAACACCGGGCCGTTGGAGATGTTTCCGCCCCTGGAGTCGGTGCCCAACTGCAGGAGCTGCCTTTTCTCGAATCTCTGGAGTTTCTCTGATCACTTCCTTGGTTCTTGGCGCTGCCAAGAACCGGTCGGCTTTGATGGGCTCGAGGGCTGTAAATTGTGAGCGCTGCTGCTCCAGCACGTCAAGTTTCACATTACGGGGGTCGAGAGATGGAAAGAAAAGGATTTTTATGCTCTATGCTGCATGCTGGGCAAGATTTTTTTCTCCATACCAGCATACATTATTGTAGAAAACAAAGCTTATCATTGTCCTGCGTAGGCACAGGTGCATGCGGCCACTCAGCGTGGAACATGTCCAAAAAGTAATACGCTTTACAACGGGTGGACGACGACTTGTCACATCAAACAACATTTAAAAGGGCTCCTTGTTGCACTGCAGTAAATTTCAGCCGTGGTTATCTTTTCTAGCCCATTATCTAGCATAGTTAATCTTACTAATGGATGTGATACCCAGAACGATACACTTAATAGTCAATATATTTAACGCGACATGTGAAGTCATTTTTTTTACTTTTTTAAATTTGTCTGTCACTCAGTTCTCAATCCTGAGTAAGTCCTGCGCTGCTTTCAAAACCAGAATGGACTTGTGATTGATAACATTTGGATGATGAGGTTATTTAATCTAAATGACAGCACTATTAAAAAATGGTATTACTTTCGGGATATTTCAGGTGAAGCAGCATCTTTGCAAGCTTGTGGTAGCTGTACTTTATCTACATGCTGCCAATGATAAAATGTTAGATAACATGATAAAATGGCACATCATTTCCCTGTCACCCCTGCATAAATTTTGACTAGGGATAATCAAATGTCTTAAACCTACTCTGCCCACCATCACGATCACAATATGACCATGTCATCGCCCACCCGGTGTGTACATGATTCTGGATTGAACCCTTTGCTTGGAGTTATATGTATGAGTAGGCAAAAAAAGCCTTGAGATGAATCGGATGATGGAGAACAATACAGAACCGTGGCAACTGCAGACACTCTAATAAAGTGATGAATGAGGTCTCATTGACTCAGGGTCGAAATAAAGGGTCTGCACGAATTTGCGGTTTATCGACGTTCAACCGCATCTAGCGTTGCTGAAATGAGTGCTACTGCAGCAGAGTCGACTTTAGCAGCAAGTAGAGGCCATACACCTAACACGTACAAACCATAACTTTATGTGTCACTTCAAAGTGCTTTTAAAAAGTCTAGATGAGTTGGTCGGGGAGGTGGGTGTTGCCAGGTTCCTCTAACAACCAGTACAGACATGGAAGCCATGGCGACGAAAGGTGAGATTCCAAAACAGATTTGTAAAAACTGTTTTAAGCAAGATTCAGTTGTGATACCCCAATGTAGTTTATGTACATCGTTTGGTAACTATTTCCCCTTCATCACCACAAACACAGCATTCAAAAACAACAGAAGAACCTTGCTAGTATCGAAGGTAGAAAAGCAAGAGGTAATAAGATACAAAATCGACAATTTACACTCACTTCTTTAGACTGATTTCTTAAGTACAGTTCTTTAGAAAATGCGAATGAACAGAATCTCCTCGTCCATTTTGTTCTCCGTGACTCATAGTACCTGCACTGGCTGTGAAAAGAACCTGGCAGTGAATGTTGACTTGTTTTTGTTTTTTATTTCCTCAGAATCTTGTCACAGACCTTGGTTACAAGATCAGCTTTTCCATGCCCATGGATTAACTGTGGAGCTACACATCATTTTCTGTAGGCAGTTAAATTCTTGCACCCGGTGGGTACAGAAAACTAATCAATTTCCCCCTCCCCCGGATGTATTGTCTCATTTTTCAAATGAGGAGTCACTACTCCTTGGACACCACTACTTTTGGACGTTCAATCATGCCGTTCGTAGTCAGAAGTACAGGCAGCGCCTGCATGTGTTGAGTGGGTGCTGTACTTTAGTGAATCATGTCAACAACAACGACAATGTCGGGCTAGACAGGCTCTAGGTTCATACTATGCACGCACAGGAGCAACTGACAAAAGAAAAAAAAAGACTCAATCGTTAAATGAAACATAGCCGCTTTCATGAGAGCTTTGAAATCGTTTAGTATCAGGGAGTTCTTCACAAATTTGGGAGCAACATAATTAAGTAATGCGTACCATATATTATACAATTACACGTAAGTAGCATGCAGGATCCAACCAGTGCCATGAACAAGCATTACAAGCTTTGAAAGTAAAAAGTAGAACGTTCCATTTGTTTTCCTTTTCTTGATATTAGTGGAACGACGCACTCATAATCGTTGGGTACATTGCAAAGTCGGGACAGGGGGGGGGGGTGAGTATTCAGGGGGGTAACACCCTAGGGAGGGGGCACGGTTGGTAGCGATTTTGGAGTTGGGCAGGCAAAGTCAACCACTCCCACTCGTGTCTACACAGTCACTAGCAACTGCAACCACACGTCCATCCGTATGTATACTCGTGAGCAAGCAGTGCAGAGACGCTCCCCCCCTCCCCCCCAAGTTGCATGCTTGCAGGTATCACAGCCAGAGCAATACGAGCAAGCTGGATATGATTAATGTGGCCAACACAGACACAAGGTGGTTCGACTGCTCTGTCTATCTTTCTCTCTCTCGCACACACACACTCACACGTACGTACTGTAATTGTACTGCGCACGAGCACACGTGAGTGCTCGTATGGATTGCAATTGGGCTCTCTCCACCTCTTTTGACGTTGCTGCTGCAGGCAGGCGGCTGCCGTCGGTCCCTGGTAATTAATTAGGCCGTGGAACACACAGCTCTTTTTCTTGTTCTTCCTTCAGACGGAGGAAAAGGAAAAAAAGACAAGTTCGTCATCGTGATTAGTCTACATCGCAGGCCTCTCGCTTCATCATGCGGTAGGTGATGTCCTAGTATTCACAGTATTTCGTGCATCCTGAGGTGGACTCTCTGTAGGATGTCCCTGCAGCAGTCGTTGATGACGGAGTTGAGGTGGAGCCCGGCGTCCTCGGCCAGGGCGCAAGTGAAGTGCGGGTAACACTGTCTGCTGAGGTCACCGGGTCTAATCTGCGCCATCTGCAGGAAGCAGTCCCGGATGAAGTACTTGGCATGGACCACGTCCGGGTGCACGCCAGAGGACAGTTCCTTCTCGGCCAGTGGGCATGTCAGCTGCAAGAGAAAGAAGCCTCAGGCTCGAATGGATAAACTAAGACTTGGGGGGGGGGGGCTACATACACTTGATATAATAATAGTACCACTGGCGTCGTGGCGCGAAAAAATGTCTGACAAACCGCATTTGTTCAAGTGTGCGAGAACTTCAGCCAGCAAGATGAGAAAGTTGCGCGAATAGGCAGTGCTGTTCATTCATTACCAACTTGATATTGATAAGCTCTGAGCAGAACTTTACGCATTTGTTGTCCTAGGGGAGGGATGTGTGGCCGTTACTTTGTAGCGTGGTGCAGTGCGTAGGGTAATCTCATAAGGAGAACTCTATCCTGCACTCGGCCTTGTTGTCGGAGGTAGGAGTTGTCAAGAGTTGAACAGAAGCATCAAGGTACCCCATTGGTCTCTGACCAAGATGGAGAGCCCTTTTACACCTCTACTGTTGTCCAAGGATTCTGCAGGGACCAAGCTTTTAGGAGAAAGACCTCTGGCACCCTTCCTGACCAGATCTCAATCTCATGGACTTTGCAAAAAACTAGTCCCCTCTGGAGACGAAGGCCTTCGCCCAGTATTGAACAGCTCAAGGCCAGGATTATAAAGGCCTGGGACTCCATCTCAGAGGAGGAGGTGCGTAATTCAGCAGCAGCTGCCAAGAACAGATTCGGGGCTAGAGTTCGGGCGATGGGTGGCCACTTTGAAAAATGATGTTGTATGCACAGCTGTGACTTTGGGCTACCTTTTTACTTACTTGAAGTGACTGAATTAAAAGACCAACCCAGAGTGAAAAATCTTTAAAATACTGTGCTCATTCACCGGTGTGTTGCTCAGTGACGTGAAATTCGTGTGTATGTCACATACCCAAGACACAATTGAGCGACCACCGTAGCAGTAGACCAAAACTTAAAGCCACTTGTGAGCTCTTTACGTTAGGAGCCGTACGTAGCTCAGAAAACGTCGATTGACGTATGGAGAGGTCATCACAACAGATGTTTCCATAAAAGTCGTATTCCAACAATGTCATAAAGACCTCTAGCGTCACTATTTCCTTTCATCCCTCAATAATGATCAAACTGCGGCACTGACGGGCTCTCTCACCCTACGGGTTCAGAGCAATGAGTCTGTTCAAACAGACTGCAAACGGTAGGAAAGTGTGTGTGGGGGGGGGGGGGGAGAGGTCGCCGGCATCGTACTTGTCGTCAAGGACAGGGATGACTACGAAAACAGTGGCTCCGCCGCGCACGATGGCAATAACATGTCAATTTTCGGCAAAGGCCAGTGCAGTTGGAGCGAACGTTTTGCCGCAGGAACAATAGATGTCGAGTAACTTTCAGGGCGTGCGGCTGGGGCGAGGAGGAAGACATTTGTTTGCATTAGAACAGCCCAGTGCTCTTGGGGAATTGGCCCGATGAGATGTACTCGTACATGCACGTGTTGCGCACAGCCAGTGACGTCTGTTGCAGGTGAAGGAAGGAAAACTTCAATTGCATTTTCTTTCACCTTGTAATGCGCGAAGCTTGGAAAGAAAGCCTTGAGACTCGTGTTTTGACGGAGCACCTTGTCTTCTAGCACGTCTTCCTTGTTGAGCAGCAGGATCACTGACTTCTTCCTGAAAACGAAGCAGAACCAATTCAACCGAGTGCGTTTGCAATGCAGAACAATGAATTGCCACTTTTCATGTCCCTATACCTTGTAGCCCTACTCGTCCAGACAGCTTTGAAGAAATATAAAGACTCGTGGAGCCTCGTAAGCCTTTGACCCATGTCCACGACAGCATCGAAGTCGCTCATGTCGACCACGAAGACCACGGCCACTGCATCGGATGCGTGCTCTAGCCAGCGACCGCTTCCACTCCCTCCTCCACCGCCGCCGCCTCCGGTGCCGCCGCCGCCGGCGCCACCACCACCAGCCAAACCTACTTCTATGAGGCAGAACGTGACGTGCTCGCGTGGAGCAGTAGTCTCCAGAACCCCACGAGTGGGCACGTAGTGTCTCAGGCAGTCCTCCTCGCTCGGCAGATACTCGGGGTGGCCGATCAGGTCCAGACGGCGTAGGAAGTACTCAGCGGCTAGGAGGGCTGGGTCTGGGGCCACACGGCGGCTACGTACACGCATGTGATAGAAACCTTGCAGGTTGGCATCCCGCCAAAGCGCCTTGGCGTCCGAATAGAATCTCGCTGGCAGTTGCTGAGAGGGTGTGGCGACGGTGATAGCCCGGTGGCGCAACCACTGTGCGCGCTCCTCGTTGGCCTCCTCGCGAAAGGCTATACCTTCCTTGCACATCCCCTCCACGATAGCCAATAGGGTGTCGTGCACCGACCTCCGAATGGCGTCGCGGCGTTGGCAGAGTCCGGCCGTAACCTTTTCGCGCTGGTCGCTGATGGTGCCGGCGGCGGCGCATCTTTCCTCGGCCTCAGCAGCAGCGGCCGCCGCGAGGCGCCGGATGAGAGTCGACTTTCCTCCTCCGCGAAGTCCCATCCACTGCAACTTGTGCGTGGACCGCAACCGGCGCTTGTCCCTGCGCAGCTGCTTCTCGATGGCGCGATTGCGTCGCTCCAGCTCCTCGGCCAGGACGTTGTCGGAGGACACGGCGTTGACTCCGTCGTTGGTGGCGGCGGCAGCGGCGCCCTCGTCTCTTCTGCTGCGGAACACGCTCTTCAGACACCACATGTGGCCGCCGCCGCTGCTGCTGCCGCCGCTGGGGGCCGGCATGCGGTCCTCCTGCCACCTCGTCGATTGCTATCCCACCCTGAACCTCCTCAGGGTCGTCCTGCAATAGAGTCGTCGACACAGTGAAGTCTGCCGAAGGCTCCCCACGACACTGACGCTGAATAGTAGTGACTTCAGCAAGTGTGCACGTACTCCTACGTAGCTGTTTTATATGTGCACAGCGCACAAACGTATGACTAACAGTACACACACTACTGTTTGAGAGAGTTCCAGGGCTTGCGCACATCAGTGTTGATTATATCCACAATGTTTTTAAGCCAAACGGGTTCTGACTCCCCATCCACCCTCCTTTCCTCCTCTCTTCTTTTTTACCCAAGACAAATGTGTGAGAAGAGAGCGAGCGTTGTTGGAACGAAATCGTATATCTAACGTTGATGCAATTTACAAGTGCTGACACTGCCAGAGCACAGGAGAAAGAGATTTATGTGTCCGCGGTAGCGTAGTCATCGTTGTACATGTTTATTACACGCCGCAGTTGTTGTTGGTGTTCTCGCACGCGCACTCCTTGCTGCACTCGCGCACGCGGAGGAAGCACTCGAATGCCATGAGAGAGAAAGAGAGAGAAAGAGAGGACCTCACTTGCTGCGGGAAAGCCTCTACTACCTCTCTGCTACCTCTTGCTCGCCACCACCTTCTGCTTGTTCTTCCTCCTCTTCTGTCTATGGACTAGCGATGGGTCTCGAGCGGGAGTCCGGTCTGAGCCGAGCTGGATGGACCCGCTGAGGCCAGTCCAGGCCTTGACACTTGACAGAATGCGTCCCGTTAGGCCGAAAAAGCTGCATTGGACGAGCAGGCAGGTAGCATCCTCTCCGGAGCTTGGATCCATCTCTACTGAGGTTTACTCCACTGCCTGCTACTTGATTCTTATTCTCCGGCGCACACCACGCACTTTGGAGCTGCAAGGAAGTCTTTGCCTCTGTTGCGCTTTATTTGGTGTGTAACATAAGTGACATGGGAGAAGAAGGATTAGGGAAATCTGAGAGAAAGGCTCTTCTTGGCGTTAAGAATGCCAGCAGCAACACCATCAGGCACTCCGTGTATGCAGTGTCTTGGCCTGGGAGGTCATTCACGCTCGTCACAACATGGGAGAAAGTTTCCCCCCCCTCTATGCAAGACCCAGATGTAATGCTCGGCAAGTGGGGAAGTAGCTTCCCTGATAGATGATTTATCAACACTTGTGACTCAGCAATTAAGAATGGCACGAGGAAAAGCACGGAGATGAAATGCACTTTTTGCTTCCGCCGTGCACACCATGAACTAAGTCCAGATGTTCAAGGTGATCCTGGAGTGTACGTAGAAGCAGGCGAAAATGGATCCTACAAATGTCACACGTCGTCCATCTTCAGCACACCCAGAAAATTCAGAGGAGAAAGAAAAATTTCTATATACCGTGAGGAAATCCGGCGGAAAGAATGTTCCGGATTATGGGATACAACGCGTCCTCTTCCGGGCAAAAATGAGAGGCAGTGCAAGACCTATGTGAGGGGGGCCTTCGGCTGGGGAAAAGATAACATTTGGGTGGTGGAATTCGGGATGTCCACGATAGCTCTCTTAGCAAGAGGGATAAAAGTGCAAACATTTGCATTTGCCAATGTCACTTCACACCGTGTCTGAGTGACTCTATTAAGGAGAACGCACAATTCAACAGGAAAAAAGTCTTATTGGAGAGTAGTGCTGCAGTTAGACTTTTCCATCTTGGCAAACAAGACGAGTCATCACTCATGGTTTGCGGCTGCTGTCGCCCTCATTGAATGAGTCGATCGGTGATTCTCCTTAGTCCAAAAGGATCCTTTCTTGTACTTCCCTGACCCTATAACAGAAGGGGCTTTTTCACCAAGAGGACAAAGAAAAAGGGCCTTGGGTGCGATCATGTCATCAGCGACGGCACCGGGTGCGCAAGAATTACCTTACTATGGAAAGTGCTTTGCAGTTCCACTCTTTCAGTATCATATGATATTGATACCGATGGAAGCTAAGTTTGTTGAGACTAATGTCTATGACTCAAATTTGAAACAAAAAATGTAGCCTCCCAGCACAGCAAGCAAACAACAAACTACAAGTCGCATTCGCTGCCAGGCTGAACAAGTGCAAGATGTATGAGAGTGAGAGGTTGAAAGAGAAAAAAAGTGAAGCGTTCCAATCAAGTGTACGCGAATGTACTTGAAATCTCTATTACAAGATGATCTTGCTTGGCTTTACTTTTCATGCTTGTACCAGCTGTGAGAACAACCTGGCAAACATTACCAGACCATCCTTAGCCGCTCGTCTTAAAATCACTTTACAATGCTAGATGAAGTTATGTTTTGAAATGAAACAAGTACCGGGTGAACCGTAAATAGGGCATTGGTTGTTTGGATCTTGATGACGTTGGTCATGGGGTCCAGGCCCAGTAGATGGTCAAATAGACGATGTTAATTTATTGATTTTCTGCATCTTTCTTAAAGAAAATTTCCTGCAGTAAACAGGATTTTATTCCTGTAGTAAACAGTTGAGGCGTCACATAATGAGGAATAAGCTCTGTACTGCCATCATCACGCACAGCACAGCTGGCAAGAGTGAGGCTGCCATTGTCCCTCGATATCAATGTGAGCACGATCCAAGAGACTTGGAAGGCCTACGAGGAGCAGGGGAGGCAGATGACAGAGTCTTCAGAAAGGTGAAAGTAAGGAGTACCTGCAGTAATGACAGCAACTTGAGCATGTCCAGCAAGGCCAACATTAGCAAAAAATGGTGCTTATTTGTAACACAGACTCTGCCCTTCCACTTTTGTAGTTATTGTCCATGTACAACATTGTCAAGATCCCCCACAGGAGCATTGTTAACAGACTGTGGCAATCCCACGAGTTCCTCTCCATCTCCATGTCCTCTGCTATCTTGCGCTTTAATTACTACAGAGCATCAAAAAAGTCAGCCCTGTAACCAAGCCAAAAATTGACTTTTGTTCATCCTGCTCAGTTGGACATGTCCGAAGTGGTTGAAAACCATTGCCCTGTTTTCTGCTCACCCGGTACAAGGTCTCTACTACCTGCTCCAGTTGATTCTGTTGCAGTAGTACATGTTTCATCAGTGCTAGAAGCAGTTATAGTAGTGGACGTCTGTAGGAGGCTACTTTTTGCATATCTGGTACATACAGGGTATGTACCGGATGTACTTCTGTAATGAAAACGGCTGCCTCTGTCTGGGATTGACTGTGTCTTAGACAGAGATGAGCGATTATGACACGGACAAGTACTGCTCTACGTCTGCGTGCACGAGGAAAGCCAATATTATAAGTGTGTGCACTGGATGGTGCATACACAGTTACAGGATGTTCCAACTTGCTGTACTTATGTACTCGTGCATTGGTGGAGCGAGAGTTACGCTCATCCAAAGGTTGAGTGACCGAAAACTGTGCAATGCGTGTTGACTCGTGCCTTTCCTGACGTTCGTGTGTGCACAGGGTGCATCGACGTGCTACGTGCAAGGAGACTCAATGAAGAAGCGTTTAAAGTGTTTGGAAGCGCTTTGGAAAGTCTCCCGTGTGGACCTGCCGCAGTTGGACAGGTTAAATGCATTTTCTTAAGCCTTTGTGCACACTAGTTTGATCTAAAATAGGCCGGGATAAGGTCGAACAGATGTTCGACCTTAGGAGCCGCCATGATGATAAACACGAGCTCAGAGTCAATTCTCTTCTGTCTTGATGATATTAAGAGAGGTCGAAGCTATGTGATTGATGCAACCTTTAAATAGCAGTTTTATGGTGATTTAAACAGGTGAGCGGGGGATAGCGACCCATTAGGATTCCGCCTATGAACAGGTTGCGGTCATGTACACAGTGCAACCATGGAAATTGCAACTATGTACAGTGTGGGGACCCAAATCGATTACACTTTCCCAGCAGCATTTTAAGACTTGTGCCTCC
>JAAUXU010005553.1_pt1 | contig 32525 bp, 35 predicted proteins | sample 7278151 | NCBI WGS metagenome assembly JAAUXU01 (sample SAMN14350113, study PRJNA611818) | marine sediment metagenome | isolation source: surface marine sediment (1.8m) | place: French Polynesia: Moorea | collected 2018-08 | reverse complement strand
TCCTTCTCCTTCTCCTTCTCCTTCTCCTTCTCCTTCTCCTTCTCCTTCTCCTTCTCCTTCTCCTTCTCCTTCTCCTTCTCCTTCTCCTTCTCCTTCTCCTTCTCCTCTTTTTTAGCACAGCAGTCGTCGAAAGGCTCTTGTTTTCCGATCCCTGATGCTGTCACTTGGTAGAAGGATTAATGGGTGGGATTTGTCAAAAGTGCTTCTACCGTCGAGGGTCACACATCATTTCTCAGATGTCGCTCGCACAAATCCACTCACAGAGAGATAAGTGCGGAGGCAAAGAAGAAGAGGAAGAAAAAGGGGTGGATTTTTCCGATTGAAAGACACCGAAGCCCAAGCGAGCGAGAGACGCTGGCAACGCTGGCAGGGGTTGGAACGAGAGTGACGCCTTCACCCCTCTGAAGTGGTGGCACCAGAACCACGCTGGCAACGCTGGCAAGAGGTGTGAGAAGAGGAGGGGGGGAAGGATCCCTTCAGGGAAGAGGGTGGAAAGAAAGGGATAAAGAATGAACGAAAGAAAAGAGGAGACGACACAGAAAAAAGTGAGGGAACGGTAATACAGTTGGGTCACGAACTGCGATACATGGTAAAGTGGGAGAGGAAAATGTAATATATGAATGAGGTGGGAAATGAGATCTTGATGACGCCCCATGCAAGTGGAATGGGGGCATCACGAGGGGGTCCATGGGACTGGATTGGATCGCACGTGTGCCGCAGGGTGGCAGCAGCACAAACACTCTCTACTCGTGCCATGGCAACCCTGACTGAATGTAAATCGTCAGCATTTTTGAACATATTCTGGAGGTCCCGTATATGTCTCTGACGTCGCTTAGGTTGTTCTTCACTCGCCTGTTCTATTTACTACGAGCGTGTGGCCAACGGCGCTTTTGACTACGACTGCAGGTGGAGGGCGAGGTAAAGCACTTTACCACAAGCTACAGAACTGGATCGCTATCAGGACGAGCAGAATTAAACGTAAAAGGTGGCCAGAAATTGTGGGAAGTCGGCTGCTCATTGACGATGGCGCCAGCTCAGAAGTGCAAAAAACACCAGTGAGCTGAAATGCTGACGGTAAACAACTCGCTGGCGAATAGGCACAGACTCGAAATTGGCGGTGTTAGTCTACAAACGTCATTTTCACAAAGTAGCACAATGCACGCAAATTTTGAATTTTGCAGCTTTCGGGACATGACGACCCTCGGGCGCCGCCACCAACCCCACCCCCGCCTCGGCCGCCACGGCCGCCACGGCCGCCGTCGCTGCTGCCGCCACCTGCCCTCCTTGGGCTCCTCGACCTGCAAAATTCAAAATCGCGTGCAAAGTTCTACTTTACGCAAACGACGTTTATAATTGTTACCTACGGCGAGGTTTTTCTTGTGTAGGTTTCTTTAGGCCTTGGGCATCTCTAATCGAGGAAAGTCTCCTCTTGAGCAGCCAAGTCTTTAAAATACCTCTGTCAAAGGAGCTGTGGAATACATCTCTCTCTGGGCCCACAAACAAAGGCCTGACCAAGATATGAACGATTTATCCCTCATTGTCAGTGAACAACAGATATCACGTCTCTCTCGTCCTCTTTCTTCACTGCGAACAAAAGAGGTTCCAATCGCACAGATACAAAGGGCCAAGAGAAGCAGAAGAAGACTAAAGAAGTCAATATGAGGCATTAACTGAGTCGACCCCTTTTTGGGTCTCCAGCCTCACACGTTCTGCGTGGATTCTGCTTGGGCCACACTGTAAGACTCTTCTTTTGTCGCGCACGTCGTTTTCGTGTCTGTCCCAGTAGCAGCGGATGTGTAGATTTCACACACTTCCAGTCGACTTGATTGGAAGCTCGAGAGGGGCTGAAAAAGCTCCTTTTGTGTCTTTTGATTGCCTCTCTCGGCTCGCAGGCAGGCGATTAAAAATACACGTCGCATTCTAACACAAAAAACCTATACAGATATAGGTTAGGAGGAGGCACGAAAAAAAGGCCAATATTATAGCCACCCTCTTTTTTTCTGGCCTCCTTCCATAGAATGATGCCAATGTTGGAAGAGAATGAAAAATAGCAACGCCAAGAGATTGAGGCATCGATAAATAACTCCTCTTTCCCCCCTTCTTCGCCCATTTCCCCCCCCCCCCCCGGAAAAACATGTTTTTCTCCATCAACCATCAGAGAGGAAAATTAGTTTTCTCTGTCAGGGAAAGAAGAGGCCTGTGATTCATTCGGCGCCACCTTCTTAATCCTCCTCCCAATGATCAGAGGACGAAAAAGTAAGAGATTTATGGAGGTGGGAAAGATGGCGACTTTCCAATCAGCCACTGCTCAATTCCCATTAATTACCAAGTGGGAGTACTTTCCTCGCTCAATCTTGTTGCTCGTCGTCTCCCTGGAGTTGGAGTTGGCCGAGGCGAAGGCCGCGCAGAGGGTGGAGCAGCAGTTGCCGAGATCCACGCCAAGTGTTCCTCATCTTGCATCATCAGGCGTCCCCGGCCCAGTCAGTCAAGGGGGAGAGAATCTATTTTCTGTTCAAATAGCCAACGGCCAAAAAAGCAAAGTTTTCTCTCGCTCCACGACCTGCTGAAGGTTTTATCTTCTCGCCGTCGGCCATGTGCACCGAGAAGAGTTTGGCTGAGCGCAGAAATGGCAAAGTGTTCTGGGTGCGCAGAATTGCGCCAATCGATGTGCAGAAACGCGCCAACAACAACGCTTTTCATTGCTAAAAACATCCAGACGCTTATTGCAGCTCCCCAAAAATCAACGGCATCGTTTTCATCATCAACGCCAGACTTGACGTAGCCTGCGGGTGGTGGAAAGAACTTTTTTGGAGGAGAGACGGCGGCCGTGGCGGCCGCGGCGGCCGCGGGGGCCGCGGCGGCTTCAGCCAGCAACACTGAACTCAATTAATCATGGTTGAAAAGAGGGGAGCCAACGAAATGGGCGAATTGAAGCCGTTTAATAAAAACCCAAACTTTTTTTGTAAAAAAAAAGGGGCCTAACTAATTTCGAAGCAACAAAGAGAATCGTAATGGACGTGATCAGAAATTAAAATTGAGCGGATGAGGCTTAAAAAAAAGTGCGGTTCATTTGGGCTCTTAGGTGTGACTCATAGCGCAAGAGGACGCTTATTGAGCGAGGGAGTAACAAGCTGGAGGACTCGCATGAGAGGAGAGGGGAAAGAGGATATGATGGCATAAAAGGGGTGACGTCGACTCACGACGTCTGCGGTTAACGATGAGAGGAGGAAAGAAACATCATCGTTCACATATAACGTTAGCAGGAGCAAGAAAAAAAACAACATTCACAAGCCTTTGTATGGACGTGTGCGCAAGTGCTGCGCTCACGGACGTGCGCACACACGGGGCAGTGCAGACTCGGTGTGCGCGCATGAGTGCACAGCTCCTTTTGTGCTGCATCACCCGGGCTCGGGCACTCCGGGAGTGAAGCCGCTACCAGGGATCTCCACTTTAGGCCGCGCTGACACTGCCTGAATATATATATATATATAAAAGACCGACTCGCAAGTTGTGATGCAGCGCGAGTGTGGGCTGAAACGCCGGGCTGGAAATGCCGGCTACAGGGTGCAGCATGTGTTTGGCTCCTTTTTGTTCAATAACTTATTCAAGGGGGTCAACAGGTGGTGTCTGAAAGCCTTTGGTGAGGCTGAGAAGTCTGTGTTTCGGACACGGTTGCCGGCGGACGAGATCGACACCTTGTGACAGGCCAAATATTCTGGCAGGAAGCAAGAAGGTGGCACCTGTGAGGCTGTTCTGCAGGATCGCTCTGAGACTCGTCAGTCAGCAGAAAAAAAGAACGTGTTTTGAACAAATAAATTTCAAATAAATATTGAAATCTGCTTGGATTCAGCTTGATTACTGAAACAAAAAACTGTTTTTCCGTCGGAAAACACTTGGTTAAAACCGTTGTGGCTGCAGCAACCACGCTCAGGTAGCTCTAACACACTCACAAACAGCTCAGACGGTAAATGATGTTTTATGCAGAGGCAATTTCACCTCCTCCCATGTCCATACATGCGCACTCAGCCCACCCCTCGCGAGTGTGAGCCTTTGTTTAAAGGAGATGCAAGATCACGAAGAAACTCTTGGCCGGCGGTGCCTCAATAAACTACTACATGCAGCAACAAAAAAAGGGGGGGGGGAGAGCTATGAATGTAGAAGGGGGAAGAGAGATTATAAGTTTGGGTGGAGCAAAAGTCGGAGTGGGGGTTTGTGTAGCCCTTGCGCGCGCTTGCGTGTAGTCCTGGTGTGCGTGTGGGTGAGTGTGTGTGGTTGTTTTGCGCGCGCGTGCACAGCGCGCGCGCTCGTGTGTGTGTGTGTGTGTGGGTGACTGGAGGAGACGGGAGGAATATTTTAATCCAGGAGACGCTCTGAATTTTTAATTAGCGTCTTCAGCCCAAGGGGGGGGGGGGTTGAAGGCAGCCCACAAAACATTCCTGCACATTTGCATCTCAAAGAAGAAGTAGGTTAAACATGTGAAATATTTGTGTTCGCTTAAGTTGACCAAGTTGATGCAGCCATTGACGCAGCTGCTGCCCTGCAATTCACTGATGATGGAAAATTATCGGCGCTCTTGGCCCGTCCGTGATTGCTGGGCAGAGTCCATGGGTAATGGCTCCTCTCCTCCCAAGGCACCAATCACTCTTATCACAGAGCGACGATCTCACGTTGCATGAAATCTATCTTTCCCCACGTACATGGTTGTATGTCCTCCAGCCTTTAAAGAGTCAGATGTGGTGGACGAATTCCTCCTCTGCGGGCTTGGCCCAGTCGGTCTCGAACTGGATCGACTCGTCATGGGTCAGCGGGATCAGGTAGAGTACACAAGAATCAAGGAATGTGAATGAGTGAGACGTGAGGAGGGAAAGGAAGACAAGACGCCAATTAAGTTGTCGCCACGAACTGCAACGGAAAATCGTGACCACTTTTTGGGCAGGGGATTTTTCTGTCCATTTTTGAGCAGGCTGATTGAGCAGTCAAGCCCAGCTGCCGCGGGGAAAAGGCTGCGTCCCAACCAACATCCTTATCGGAGGCAGAATTTTTCGTCGGAAAAAAAGGCCACACAAAAGACGGACGGGGCCAAAAAAAACCCGACGTCATCGAAGAAGGAAGCTTCCTTTTGGGCGTGGACTGAGGGGGGGGAATCTTTTTTTCCCCCACGGAGAGTAGCAAAAGTCCTGCTTATGTACATTCCAGGAAGAAGAAGGAAAAAAAAATCGTACGCGATCAAAATGCAAATTCACGATCTCGAGAGAGAAGACGAAGATTGAGAGGCTGATGATCATCTTGACCACGTCGTCATCACTCATCTCCGGAGACTACTTTTTCTTGGAGGAGGAGGAGCAGGAGGAGGGGAGCGAAGGCAGGCACATCTCTCACTGCGTGAATGTAATTAGATGCCAGATATCACGTGGGAAAGAGGGATGATGGGGGGACGATGAAAGGTGAGATCGTCCCCAAAGTCGCTCTCAGGTCCGACCCCATTGTCAGCACCCAGATCGGCGGCTGACGGGGCGGACAAACCCATTTTTGCACATGCATTGCGTGCCTGCGCGCTTACGTGCGCGCGTGCGTGCGTGCGTGCGTCAGTCAGCGCGTGCGAACAACGCATTCGGAGTCAGTCAAGTCTTTTCTTCTTCCTCGTTCTCCACCACATTCAATTTAGCGGCGCATAATTGCCTCCCAATCCCAAAATGGGGAAGGGGGAGGCCCCCGCCGTGGCCCGACGTGGGCAGGGGCAACAACAGCAGCACCATCCCCAAATAAAGAAAGAGCAAAAAAAGTGGCTCCTCCACACAACCATCGCTTCTCATCTCATCTCGCGTCTGAGCTGATTGCGGACGCAGCCGTGTACGTCCGTGGTAGTCGAGAAGATCGCTATCATAGCAGGCAAGGAACGAACTCTTTCTCGCTCTCAATGTGCACTGACATGATACGCTTATAAGCTGGGCTCAAGAGCGTTCGTCTTCACGGTCAACGGAGAGTTCCCCAACTTCATCGTCATCATGAAGGGCGGCAGCAGCATCAAGCATGAGCAGCACGTCGATGATGCGCGTTGACCGGTAACGAAGCACACGCCCCTTACGAGCCAGGTCGACAACGGCTGCTACGCCACGCCACGCATACGCTACCGCACGCATAACATGTACATGTGTACGCACGGAGATGATGTTGTTTCTTCGTCGTTGTCTCAGCGAGCGGTCGGCCGGGTCTGTGGCGGCCGCAGCCACCGACTGCACTGTCAGGAGCTCACGATTGAGTGACATGGCAGCGCGGAGAGACAGCGGAGAAACAAAAGGCAGGGCGAAAAAATTCCCATCTGTCATGTGCTGGCCAAGCCTCTCCAGGCCAAGGTCTACCTACGTGCTGTAATTGGCGAGCTCCTCTTCTTATTATTCTCCCGGAGAAGTCCGGGGGGCTGCAGAATGCGCAGATTATTATTTCTATCACGTCATGCAAGACTAATTGAGATGATCTATAGCGCAGTGATATTATGAAGTACACGTGGGAGGCGCCGGAGATGAAAAAGACTCGTGCGAGTACAGCACAGAGACAGGAAGGCGGAAAAAGCCTCCGCCGACCAGAGCAGGTGGGGCGTGCGCGTCATTTCACCGCCGCCCTGATGAACGAGATGACAGATTCCTCGGAAATTGGAGCTTGAGACTGCGGCCAAGTTGTTGGACTTATTGGATTGGCTCAATCAACGACGGGTGTGTGCGTGTCTAGGGGCGGATACCGGGTGAGAGCAAGTGCAACAGCCCCGTCTGCACCGCAGGAATCCTTGAGACATGTGGCAACCCTGACGGCTCAAAAATTCCACCAGACCCTGCGTTACATGACTCAGTTGTGCCTATATACGTTGATGGTGTCATTTATTACTGGGTCCGGCGTTTGTGTCCACCCTGTATATAGACACTCACCCATGCGCACCGGGTGTGTCAGAATAAAATGCAACAGGGTAGCTGGTAGGAGAGAAAAAAATGAATGCCTCGTCACTTAAGTGAGGGGAGAAAAAGTAGCTTAAAAGAGCTTAGTTGTCGCCCCTGCCAACGTTTCGCTTTTTTCTGCCTCTCACTGCACACGTCCGTGCATACGGTAGCGGTGCTGACGTATGTACTGCACCGACGTCCTGCTACAGGGGCACTTAGTTAGCATGTCGTAAGTAGCGACGCTATTCAGTCTAATCCGTCCATCGCAAAAACTGCGTGCGTACGAGTCCTAATGAAACTTTCCACCAAGAAAAAATTAGGAGAGATGTTTGGAAGGTATATTTTTTCCCTATATGTACGTCTTGTGCGCACCAGGATTGCGTCCGTGAATAATAAATTATCTGTTGGGTGCAGCTCCACTCATGTAGTAACGGCCTTCGCGTCAACATTAAGAGCCACGCTTTGTCTGTCGGCCTTTGAGTGGGCCTTGAAGACGTTGAAGCTTTCACACGCGGTGCTGGGGGAAGCTATGAGCTTTTTCAACAATTTAGAAGTATCTTCCGATTCACCTCAACACTGTGCGCTCCATGTTGTAGCATTAATAATCAGCTCGGTGCTCATGAACAGTAATTCCTTCCTGTTCTATCTCTTCCTACTCAGCTCCAACTCTGTTGACAGAGCTCAGCTCCAAAATACTGTACCGAACGTAGGTGACTGCAGGTTATTACTCCATGTTCTACACGACAACAGTGGAGCTCATGGAGCTGGAGAGGGAGGAAGCAGATCAAAAGGAGAGCGAGCGTACTCCACTCGTCAACGGGGATAATCCGGTGCAATATTGACATGTTCAGATTAGATGCACAGCGCTTGCGTGCTGCAGATGGGCGAATTCGACGCTGAATCAACGGACGTCCCCTCCCCATGGACACCGGGACCTGCAACTGCACTCATTTGGCGCACTGCAGAAAGTACCAAGAGAGAAAATGACTCTGCATCATCGTCGTCCTCATCCTCTTTGCCGCAGCGCCAGCTCATGGATGACCAAGGTCCGGGCTCAGTGAATGGCAGAGACAGCAGAAAATGAAAAGGCCAGACTTTTGTCCACTTGTTTTCCTTCATCTCGACGTCCCTCGTGGAGGCGAAGTAGACGGGGTGAGTACAAGTGCTCCCTGCGTTGGTCGGGATGAGATGACCAGTCGGAAACCACGCCACGCTGTTGAGGGTGTGGATCAAGGTGCCGTGGGAGTTGCAGCGGAAAGGATCCATCGGACAGTGGGTGCACTAGGATTAGCGTCATATGGAAAACGCTGTGTATCTCCTCTGTTTAATCATTATATGGAGCGATATCGGCACTGATGGAAAGCTGATCTTGTCGCTATTAAGGCGCATGACGAGACCATGAGCGGAGAAGTACCTGCTCACGACGGCGGGCAACGAACACAGCAGTTGCTGCGCAGGTGCGAGAAGTATGAGAACGAAAAAAAGGGGTTATGTCCTGGTCAGCGTCCGTGCTTGTGCAGCTGACGAAGCTGCTGCACTGACATTTTAAGATGTCTCTTAATTGATATTACCAACTTTTTGAGAATGAAACGTTTAAGAAAGTTCATCTGAGTAAAGTTTTGAGCCTCAATTTTCACCTCAATTTGTTTGTCATGCCATTAACTGTGTGTGTTTGCAGTAAATAGAACCTGGCAACCCTTTCCAGATCAGCTTTTAAAAGCACTTTAAAATAAATGACCCATGAAGTTATGAAGAGCTCCCGAATAAGAACCACAACAATACAACGTTGAACAAGTTAAGTGACTATGCTGTCCGCATTTACTGTGGGCCCTTCCCTGAGGAATAAGTCCGTGTTACACGTGTAAAATGCGAATCTCCTTGTGGACGGAGAAGTGTTGGTGCCTCAGTTCCGAAATGGCAACGTGCAAGCGCGACCAAAGCAACGCTGCTATCTTGTTGTGCTGTTAAATCTGGATCCTTTGGTTCCATTGTCAAGAGCGTTCATCCTGTAACCGCACCAATTGGCGCCATTCTCAAGATCATGGCAACTGCTTACAATACAATGGCGAGCGTCAGAACAGCTTGCTGAGCGGTCACTTGCACAGAGCAAGACTCGTTGTTGCCGCAACTTTCGCATGTGCCAAAATTGGCACTGGGATTTTTACCAGACACAACCGGAGTTCCGCCACTTCTTGGTCGACAAGAGGAAGAGGGGGATGATTTTCATTCAGGGATGTCTCTAAAGAGTGGAATGCCTCGGTCTTGGCTGAAAGGAATCCCGTTGAAGGTCGCCTTGTCGGTGAGTTTTACTGCCTCCAATCTGCACACCCTGAGGCAGCGGTTAGTACATAATTGTAGGACCATTCCTATTGACTGTCTGAGCTGTGCCGTCCAGCCTGGTCGGGCGACTGACGGTGCTGACAAAGGAAATCTTGGTGAGGAGGCAGAACACTTTGGCACGCACATATGCTTGTCACACCATCCTCCAGACGTTCGCGCAAGTTCACGTGCAAACCTGCGCACATGCACTGAGTTGCTTCTGTTCAGGGGATTTCTGCTCTCACCACATCATCTATGCATGCATCAGGCTAGACCAATTTAGTTAGTCTCTTGCGGCGTGCTCTTACGTGCTATATTTGGTGCAAGACTATTTATAAGACTGTATAGCCAAGAGGAATAAAAAAATAATGTGTTGCCGAGTTCCCTCGCTGCCTTCAAAGTTTTGTAGACGCAATACAAAAGGACATTAGGTCGACATGACAAGTTTGATGCTCAGTTACTTTCTAGATGCCAAACCAATGAAACTGTGTTTAGCTTTGCCCTGCAAATTTGAACACTTCGCTATGAACTGAACTTACCTTCTGAAACTTTTCTTCAAGAGAGGAGGGTCAAACTTTTTTTTTAGAACCATTTGACTACATTTTCACCGCTGCATTAGGTGGCAAACCAAAGATACATTACGAATTTTTTGTTTATTTGGTTTAGTCTAATGTGTATCAAGTATCACCCGGGTTGGTGCTCCCACCGCTGGACCAATCGTCCCCATACTTGGTCAGCAGAACCTTCTTTTCACGGACTGTTGCTCAGGGGGAGGGGGGGGGGGGAGTTGGAGGTGGATTTCGAGGCCATTTTGAGGCCGAAATCGAGGTCGAAAATTTTATTTTCTACAGAGCATTGAGCAGCAATGGCGAATCCCCACATCCGCGTCCACAGCAAAGAGGAAAGGAACAGAAGGAGCTCTGCCAGATTGACACATACGGAGCTCATACCAAATCCGCATGAACTCAGGTAAAGTTCATGTTGCTGCCAACTTCATATGCACTACGGAACGAGAATAGACGCCTCAGTTTTTATCTCAATTCTGTAGAACACAAGAGTTGGCATCAAGATCAACAACCCATGTTCATATGTTCTACAGAACTATATTCTCAGAACTTTGTTGATAGGCCCTAACACTGACTCATCCATCACGTGAAGTTCATATCGAAGTCATATGAGTCACAGATCTACGTTAATCGATCCCGAGACTGATGCATCCTTCACATGAAGTTCATATGAAAGTCATATGGGATACAATGCTCGTCTAAGTCTGCTCTGTAAATTCTGGCAGGGGAGTAGGGGTGGGTTCAAGCCTAGGCTTGAGCTTGAGAGAGACTTGGCTGTTGAGGAGGCAGAGGTCATTTGCAGTGGAACGCCATGATTCTCTGAGTATGTTGCCTATTTTGCCCATGAGAAGTCCCCGCGCACTTGGTCACTTGGTGGCAGTCGTCGCCTTGGAGCGACTTGACCGAGTCCTGCGACTGCGTGGAGTGTGAGATGTCCTCCGAGCACAAGGTCCTGCCAGCCTCTTTGGACTGTCCAAGCCCGAGTGAGAAGACGAGGAGGTCCGACGCAGCGTCGTGTGCGCCGCAGTGAACGGGTCTCCACTTCAGGACAGGTGGCTACATGGAGTCTCTACTGTGCTCCAGTGGGTCTCCCACCCCCTCAATTACCCCGTGACCCGCCAGCAGATCAGACGGGAATCTTAAGCCTGGCTTCGTCTGCGTCAACTCCCTGGCCACCGTCACAATGCCTTTGAATGCGTCGGGGCCTCCTCCACTCTGGGCGCGATCAATGGCCGTAACTGTAGCGAAGGATATGGTTAAGTATCTGCTTTGTTGTTCTTTTTTTTTACTGCAAAAATGCTTTTATGCCTACATGCGCAGAGCCTCGACGGGAACAGCCTAAAGCTGTAGTGTTCAAAGTTACGTACTCTGCATGAGCAAGCGCATTTGGTCCTTCTCTCCATCAATCTTTTAGCGACTATTGGCAAAAAAGTTATTGAGAGAGTTGTTTGGATCAAGGGAATTTTTGAAGCACAAAAGCAATTCGTCTCTTTCAGCGTCAACGATGCTCTGGTAGGGGTGCGCAAGCAAAGCAGACTCTGCAGGAGGATTTTTCTTCCTCTTCCTCACCCAAGTCCACTCTTTTGGGCGTGATTTGCAGAAAGTGGCGCTAATTCGCTACCCTGCACCGTGCCGGAATGGCAGAAGTCGTTCTGTGCATGCATGCATACACATCTCTGACTCCACGTATGTACTGTGTACTTCTAACAGTGCGTGCTTCCTTTTTGCTCCCTCCAACCAAATGTAGTACATGCTCGTTATATTCATTTAGCCACTTTTCACCCCTCCTCCTCTTCCCCCTCACTTCCATTTCCTTCTATCAAGCTTTTAAGAGGCATCGAGCGGCTCCTTCAGTAGCAGCATCAGTTCCTTCTCGCTCTAATGGCTCCTTTGAGGTTGTCGAATCGAATGAAATTGCCGTGGAAAGTTAGATCGACTAAAGAAAGCTTTCAGCCGAGGAAGTGCTTGTGTGCCATAAGGTCCCGCTCCAGCTGGAATGTATAACGAGTTCATATCTGAGAGGACTGCTGGAGTGGACTTGTTGGCCGAGGTCCTGGCGCTCTGATAGCCAATCATGAACAGAGGGGCGGGGGACAAGTTCATTTGAGTGAAACGAGGTCTCTTGTCTTTCATGTCACTATCTGGCCCTCCTGTCTGCGATCAGAACACTCATATATCCTGGACTGGAATGAGGCGCTTTATAAGTCCAGAATAAGTTGGTAATGGCCGGAGCTGCAGCAGCAGTGGGCAGAACAGTCTCTTTTCACTTCGTATAAGGCCTGAGATATGCATGTGGGAGGCAGAGCTATCTCTCCACTCGCCTGATGTTATCTTTACACAGTTAGTCGCCCCTCATCGCCGGCTCAGATCTTAAGAAGAAGTTGCTGAAGGTCAAGCTCGCCACACACACGTCGGTCGGTCCGGGGGGGGAGGAGAGGAGACTGACTTGCGTGTCACTCGTGGGGAAACATTAGTGGCCGAGGAGGCTCAGAAAGAAAGAAAGTGCCATTTGTCACGTGTGACGAACGTCCACAGTCATACGTGGCCGTACATTGACGCCGCGTTCACAGACCGGGGTGAAGAGCTGAGGAAGATGTGCACTCGCAGCTCTCGTTGCTGTACAGGGTGTTGTGCGACCAGGGAAGCATTTAAGTCGCAGTACATAAAACTAAAAGCGCTCTTTTCCTTGCTGTTTCTTTCAACCAGAGTCTCCAAAATCCTTCTCCTCTTGGCTCCTTTTGGAGCTGATAAACAAACACGATAGGATCTCGTTTTTCTCGTTCGTCGCCGTCTTCCTCTGATAGCGGGTGAGCGAGCGAGAGAGGGAGAACTATTGGGTTACACGAGAGAGAAGCATAAGAAGAAGAAGACACTTCTCGAACAAAAAAAAAGAGGCGAAATATTTGTTGTAGGCACGCAAACTTGATCCTTCCTCCAGACTCACGAATGCCCTCTTCCCAAAGGAGGCCAAGCTCACGACTTCTTTCCTCTCCGAGGCTTTTCACTTGTGCCACCGGTGGCTGAACAGCAACACGATAGCCTGCGCAGATCAGGACGCAATCGGTGCCTCCTCGCACTGCAGCACGAGGTCCATAACAATGATTCCGCATGTAATCTCATCAAGGCGAGCCTTCTTCCCCCTCCTCTTTGCAATTAGGGCTCTTTCGCTCTCTCTGCAGATCGAAGTTAATCAGAGAAGCTTTAACGGGGGCAGCAAATAACGACGACGACGACGACGACGACGACGGCGGCGACGACCAGACCGAGCAAGATCTCTGGTGCGCGATATCAGTTTTCCCCTTCTTCTTCGCCTTCTCCTCCGCTGTCGTGGTCGCCTTGTTTGTAAGATAATGAGACGCGATCCTGGCGGGGACGACATTAATCTGAGGGGCGCGGAGCAGGACTGAAGGATGGAGTCAAGGTTGACCATCGATGCTGCTGCTGCTGTTTCGCAACAAGTTAGAGGCGTTGTAAAAGTCCGAGCGGGTGATGCATGCCTTACAACTACCTGTACAGGGTGGGGAAAAAGAGGGGGGGCTTCGTGCATTACGACACACACTCTCATCTGTACAGGGTGGGTGAATAAAAAGTAGAGGCTTCTTTTTTTGTCTCTCTCAGCAACTCGAGGCTTTTCTCCGTCTGATATCATGGACAGACAGAGTCTTGTTAGCATACACGTGCTAAGATGAGTTCGGCACCGCCATTTCAGGCCGGATCTTTATTGCCTCGTGTCTGCCAACGCAAGGAGCTGGAAGAAAAAACAAGAATTGCTGCAACGCAACCCTTTGACTTGTGAGCGAATCTGTCCGAAAAAAAAAACCACCCAAAATTCGTTGGTTTCTTCTTGACGTCATCGGCGTCACTTGTAGCAGGCTGTGGTGAATTCGATTTTACCTTCCTGGGTCAGGCGGAAAAAAAAGTGTCCTCTGGTCCGGTGATCTATGATGCTGTTGCCTCCGCCTGCCCGCCTGCTCGGCCGCCGCCTACTCGGCCGTGGCCGCCTCCAGCCTCAGCCCCGTCGGGACATGGGAGGAGTTGTAAACCGCGGGGACCTAATTACGAATTCACCCAAGAATGTGAGTGGAGCGAGAGAGTCTGGAGGAAAGCAAATTCCTAATTTTGTATTGTAGCAAGGTGATATTGTGCTCTGCGGGGTGGAGAGGCGCGGCCGCCCCGGCCCCGAAGGGTAATTTGACTGTTGCCCGGACAGTAAATTAAGCCAAGTATCCGTCCCCAGTTGTGAGGACACCCCTTGAGCTGGCAGAAGTTCCTCTTCTTGTCGGGCTGTTGCGTTGACACCGCGGAAGGCGAAGAGCGCACAGAGAGAGAGGAGTTATGCGAGGACGACCGCGTAGAACAGCAGTTTGTCTGGCACCACATCCAGCTCCGCCCGGGCAATGGTCGACACCTCGAACGCGCACCCACCCCTGCTGCTCTTGGACGAGGCTGCGATAATGCGCGACACAAAACTGCCCTATAAAGCTTTATCATCAGATGCTGCCAGCGCCGTGCGAAGGAGGTTGCTGCACTGAAAGAATGTGTGCCGGAGGACCAAGAGGACGCCTTCAAAAAAGTTTCAACGGCGCTTTCATTGTGGTATGCAGCCGCCTCATTGTCGTCGCGCTCATCCATTGTCAGCCTCGTATGGATGTGACGGGCTGAAAAGATGTTTACACGCGTCTCGTCGTCGTCGTCGTCGTCGACCTTCTTCTCGGGGGCCATTCAGATTTAAAAGCGACGCCCCCTGCCAGGCTGGGCTGTCCATTATCGAGCGATTGGCAGAGCAAAGAGTTATCTTTCGGGGACATCTCTGAATCGTTTTCTCTATCTGCCTCACCTGTAACAGGGTGGCTGAATGAAAGAAGCGAGTCTACGTACGCCCTCCCGTTACACGCGTGGCGTCAAAAAGCTCATTTTTTATCATATAAATAATGAGCGTGCAATTACGGTGGAGTTTGACAGATCAAGACCCTATTGTGAAGCACTCTGTTAAGGCCAGACTTGGACTGCTGTTGCTGAGGGACCAAGAGAGACCTTTGCCACGCCTGAACCGACCACATGGACTGGGACATTGCAGCCCTCAGTGCCAGCAATTGCTAGTTTAGGGACTTCACAATGTCCCGAGTCTTTAAAGGGGGAGGAGACAGAAGAAGAGCAAAAGAGTCGGTCTTCTGGAAGCTGGAAGTGACCTCAGTAGAATCCATGTGTCACCTCTATGAAGTTGACCAAACTGAACTGCTCTCCAAACAATTTCTACAGTTCACCATTAAGAACCGGGTGTTTCATGATTAGCTGCATTTTGATAACCATTCGTTTCTCCATCATGTGGAGCGATTGACATCCGCAGACAGAAAACTTTGTTTTTTCTATTACTCTGACCGACTACTTAGAGTATTTTTGAGTGAAAAGACTTGTGCTTCTGACAAGAAGTGAAGAGCAAACAAGTGAAAACTAAAAATGCCGTTGCTTAAAACGAAGTGAAGGAGATTGCAAGGCAAGAAGGAGAATCAGCTGCACTCTCAACAGCTTAAAATGACTTTAAACAACACTTTTTGACCTCAAAAAAGTTCAGACGAGTAAAGTTTTCAACCTGTACTTTTTTCATTCTTGTTAATTAAAAAAGTGTGTACTTGGCAAAAGCAACTGCTGAATTCCAGCTGCATCGACTGCTTTTAAAAAGTGTTGGGAAACGAAGCATTTGAATACGTGATAAGCAGAAAAGTGCACTCAAAGTAAGTCTGAAGTCGCTGTGTATTTTGTTTTGGATCTTTTAACAACGTGCTTTATTCTGCCGTAAGCATTGACTGATGTAGTGAGTGTCGATGCCCAGGTAAATATGAAACACCTGGTACAGGGGACCCCATAAAGAGCTGGTCCTGCTTTTTTAAAAATTTCACGACAGGTTTTGAGATGAAAAATGGAAAATTCCCCACCAAAACGTTCCATTGACTGAAAGTAATCAAACGAGCCACAAAATTTCACTGAAAGCATCACGGAGAACAAGGCCAAGAACGTGAGTGACAGCTGTATCTGAAGCTTGCAGGGAGGCTTCTGACTCAAATCTTGCATAATTATGGCCTGATAACTATCAAATGATCCCCCCAACGACTACATAATTTACCCCTCTAATGACTACGCATTCAACCCTCGAATGCCCACTTTAGATAAAATGTTGCCGTGGCAAAACCGCTTCATGATGATGCCAAGAAACCGAATTGTTCATTTAACACAGACGATAGATGAGTTGTGTAGTCTCCAATTGTTAATACTTCCGCCGATATAATGGAGCGTCATTAAGCCGTAGAGCCTCATTTAAGATGATGTTTACAGTATGCGCACATTATGCAAACAGCTGGCATCACCAAAGAGGAAAAAATCTTAATGATTATATGATAACTCATGATAATCTGTACTTTCAATGTCTTCATTTTCCGAGGCGTGCTTAGTCCGTCAAGCTGAAGCAAAGTGGCTTTGTGAGACACGTAAAGTCAATTTTCAAAAAGAAAAAAAAAGGATCACTACAAAGTGTAGTCGAGTTCAGAGCACTTGATGATATCGAATGTGTCTTCCTGGCAAGGTTTGTGTTTGTTACGAAGGCTCGGTAGATAATTTACTTTCCTCCCCGAAATGTTTATATAGTATTAGAAGACGTTACACCAGAACTTGAAAATTTACAGAGAAAATATTTAATTTTTTGACTCTGAGATGAATGATTCAGGCCAGGCCAGGCAGCTCGAGGTAAGTAGTCTAGCCCGATCCAGCCAGCCAGAGCATCATTCATTGTCCGCTCGACCGGGCTGTTTGGTTGAGTTGGGGCTTACCTCGAAACTTTGTCCGGCGCCTCTGGCTCTTCGAAATGAGTTGCCACTCATTTTTTCCTCCATAGATACCACGAATGGGTAAGCAGGCGGAAATGAGCAGTAACTGGTGTTCCGACAAGTTCGGTCCGGCCCGGCCCGGTTTGCACAAATGTCAGCCCTACTTACTGAAATTGTCGACTTACTGCTAAGCACTAAAGTTGGGCGTCTTTGGGGCCGTCCCAAGAGACAGATCAGTCACTAGTTGCTAGACCTATTAATTCATGGGGCGAAAGCATTTTTGCTTAAACCAACGGCTCTTTTGTCCTAAAATTTTATCTATCACCATCCATCCAGAAGGAAGTGCAAAATGAAATGTTGTGTAGAAAAAGCCATTTCTTTTAAGAAAATGACGTAGTCAAAAAAGTAAAGTTTTTTATTGGCCTGCTTTACTTGTCCGATTCCTCTTGGTTTGAAAATGACTTTTTGAGCCTAACTGGGAATAGAATGTGCATCTGGAGTGTCCCAAATGTGCGCTGAAACATTAGTTAGCAACAAAAGGCTGAGAGAATAACATTGTCCAAAGTGTATTTTTGAATTAGCCCAATATCTATATTCATCACATGCACATCCAGGTAGGTAGCTGCATTTTAATGCATTTTAATGCAGCTGCCTACCTGAATGTGCATGTGATGAATATAGATATTCGAGGTATGGCTTTGCTTTGGGGGAAGCTTCCAGGTTGCTCTCTCAATTTATGCTTAAGGTGGTGAAATTGTTGGAGCGTAGAAGCATGTCCTGAAACAGAAATATGCTACTGACTCTTGTCCACCAGTACAATTTGGGATTGAATCTCCCAGTTTTTTATGTAATACGCCAGGACATGTTTTGTCGCCAAAAGCTTGTACCCCAAAGCTTTGCTCTGGGTACAACAACTGTAGGAATGAATCGTCCGGAGACCAGCTTCTGAGGCAACTTTTCCCGCAGCATCAGCAACGCATTAAACTTATGGATTGTTTTATATCCAGCCAGGTAAAGGTCAGAACCAACATTAACAGCCTTAACTCTGCTCCTGTCCAACGGTCTGTCTGGTCCATTGCGCCTCTTCCTTGTTTGCAATGAAAATATCTCTGTGGATCGGGAGGCATTAAGTTGTGTTCCATCAAAAGTACTACCACCAGTAGCTGCTACCTCCTGTGTGCCGTCAGTCACAGTGATAGCGCCACATACTCCTAAAAATAGAGAGAGTTGACTTCATTTGTAACACTGAGCCTCACTCATCATGAAAGCAAACATAATCATTACGCACATGTAGCAGCACTTTGGTTCTCTTGCTATCCCACAAAGTGGGCGGCACATAAGAGGTTCAATATATAGCTTATATATACCTACACTCCTATTTTCAGCAGGACTGGCCATCTGAATAAAGTCCTCTGGTAATGTCAAAGCGGTAAGCATTCTTGAGTGTCTCATTGCCATAACCAACCTCCTTGTAGAGGAGAACGTTGTTTCGACCAAGTTCGGCTGGCCAGAAGTCATAATCCACACGTGACTCCTGATCAGTTTCAAATGTTGCAGTGTCGGAATGATGCACCCATGTTTCTTTGGGGTAACTAATCTGGGTAATAGAAACATTAGGCCGAATCGGATAACGTTCGTGCTTCAAACACACTTCGTTGGGTAGACGGGATGGCAAAGATATATAAAGCGCTGCGTGTGTCTGTCTGTCTGTCTGTCCGTCTGTCTGTCTGTCTCATACCACGTGCTGTGCGCTCACCGTCACCAAGCGCTTCACGCTTACCACACGCAAAAACTGCCAAAGCTGGAAGCCGACCGCGGAAACCAACCTCGCGGAAGCTAGAAATCGGCCGCAGACAGTCGTACATACGGCCCTCGCGGTCTATATCTTAGATGAGAATTTTTTGTTGCTGTCACTGATACGTTGAGTGCCAAGATCCTGACTGGAGACTATTGTATACTGATACAGAGGAGAGGACAATATCAATTTTTTGTTTACACGGCAATCCAAGGAGCGTTTTTAAGAGATGAAGCCAACATTCAACCTGCATCAGCAGCCTTCAAAAGTGAAGATTGCATGAAGTGTCACAATTTCAAAGTACACGTGGAACAGATCTCATTTCACCCAGAAACAGAAGTGTGGCTAAACTGTGCATTTATGGTGCCTGCTGGTGTGGCTGGTGTATGGGTCTGGTGATGTGAGGCAGCAGCAAGTGATAAAACAAGCTTGACAGACATTGTTCAGTATTCAAAATCACGAGCTCCTTGAACTTGGTTGACTGCTCTGGCCCCCTGGTTCTTGCAAGTTCCACTTCTGGCGGAAGCTAAAACTTGGAAAGTAATTTAGAAAGGTGCCTTCCTGTTAAGTGCTGAACAGACAATGCAAATTTTGCGGTAAAAAACAGCTATACCAGACAGTACTACATTACATGGTGTCCACAGCCTTAAAATATGCTGAAGACTCACATGGGATGCACGTACATAAGATATTGGCATGACACACCTGTGACATTGCATAGTATAAAAGCACCTTGACTGGCCTTTACAGCAGATACCAAAGTGACACCATAGCCGTCATGACTGCATCTGCTGTATTGAAAATAGTTCTGCTGCTTGGCATCGCTTTGCTTGAATTTGCAGAGGCTGATACTTCAAGCATGTACATGTAAGAAGAAAATCTTCAAACATAATTTGTTTCTTGAATCCAACATTTCCAGCATGCTCATCTGGCTACAAGTTGATTATCACGCATACCAGATGGAAAGGGGCAAGAGCAAGATGCATACTTGATGGAGCCAAATGGGTAGAACCAAGAAATCAAGCAGAGTTTGACGTCATCAAGAACCACTATGGGAAAGCCATTGACAATTACAGTTCCTGTCTTAGGGGATGACAATTTGCTCTCATGTTGCTGACACAATCTCCTAGTTACATCCTTCGGCTAGGCATTTGTGATTTGGGCACTGTGGGCAAGTAAGCTTGAAACAAAGTCTTAAAACCCAGCTTCTTCTTCATTGATGCACTACACATCTCGTCATACTGATTACAAGCGCTTGTAACCACTCGACGTAAAAAATACTCATACAAAACTTTGATTATGAACTTTCAGTGTAAAAAACTTATGCTTTAGGTTGCGCTGCTCCTATGGTTACAATGTTAGGGCATCAGCAAAATGGTACTTTCGCACATAGAGTTTCCATGGAGTCAGGGACAGTGGCTTGAGTGTCTGGATGAAAAAAATAAAAAAAGTGTGCATAACTTTAACTTTTAGCACGTAATATGATAAGTGTAAGTGGAGTTTGATGAGTTTAACGGATGAAAATGCCTGCATTTTGTGAAGTAGAGAAATAAAACTCTGGGAAGAGTACGTAATATCAAGACTGTGACCAGTGTATGACTGTGTCAAAAATAACCAAAACCGTCAGTGACTACTGCACAAAAAAGGTTCATTTGTTTCTTTCTTTCTGTGTTCTAGATAGGCAGCAGCGCCTTTGGACCCGGAGGGGCCAAACTTGGCATGGAACCATCTTCTGGCATATATCTGGCCCTGATGGGTTGGTAAGCCCTAAAGGGGGCTCTCTACATGAGGGCCATTTTAGGACCTGTTGGGCCTCTTTTGACCTTTTGGGGTGAAGGAAGCCCCAAATCCAAAAAAAGTTGAGTGGCCCCACAAAACCACCCTCAAAATCTCTGGAGGCTGGCTCAGGTGCCACCTTGGAGGCTGCTGAAACCTCAAATTGGGGTTCTGATTAGCCAACGGAACAGCAAGTCATGGGAGCAATGGCTTTTTCCTGGGCAACGTCCACTCGAAAAAAACTCTGGAGGCTGCCTTAGAAGGGAACCCAAATGCCACTGGAGCCTATGACTGGCCAAAGGCACCGCAATTCATATTCAGGGATAAAGAAGAGACGTGGGCGAGGTTCGTCCAGGTCATCCAGTTTCAAAAGAAAAAAAATGTGATGACTTGGAAAGGACGGAGAGGATCCTGGTGAGAAGTACACGTAGGAGCCGGATGGGTCCTACAAAGACCTGACTGAGCAAGGCCAGGTACCTCCGCCAGTTGTGTTTAAGGAAATGGGGGCAGTGGTACAATCAGGTGGGCAAAATGGATCACCTTTGAAGGTAGCCAGTTCCTCCTCAGGTCGGGGCTTCAGCAATACGTGTTGTTTTCTGTGCCTGAGTCACTAAGACCCAGCATGGAATACACGGTATACAAAGAATCCTTTATTCTACAATATCTTTGGACTGTAGGGAAGCAAAATGTGGAGATAGAAGCTCACACGGGCATGACTGCATGAGTTTCTTCATCATGCTAACGTTGAAGTGCAGAATCCTTCCAACTCAATTGACAGAATGCCGACATAGGTGTGCGGATTTCACTGTGTTTGTTTGCGTGGGGTTTGCACGGTCGTGGGGAATTTCGTAGCCAGATAAAAAGTCCTCGTTCAGTAGTGCATATGAAGTTGCACTTGGTATGAAATCTGTATCCATCAATCTGGCCTGGAAAGCTCTAAAATGTAAGGTTGATAGTTCTTAAAATACAATAGCTTCACGGACTTTTCAACTTTGAAGAGTCCTTTCCAAAGAAAACTGCATCCAAAATTTATACAAGCAAAGCTTTGAATCCCTATTCCCAAATGATGAAGCGTTTTTATGTACATATGCACATTCTCACTTTGAAATGAGCGACCCTCGGAGTCCCCGTTGAGCTCAAGCAGGTTCTCTAAATAGACTCTCAAATCGTGCATCAATTACTTTTTTACATGTGGAAGTTCGTACGAAGTCGGTGCAACTTGTCTACCTTCTCCTCATAATGACCCTGCTGCAGTTACACCTGTCATCGAATAGCTAACTTCGTCCGTGTAACGGGACTGACCCTAATTCAGACGCACCCTGTACATCAACACTTATATAAGGGCCAACTGCATCATGGCTATTAATTGGACCACTCAGATTGTTTCAATATCTGGATGATCGACGCAACTTTTTTGCACAAGTGTTCCTTGGCTTTACACAGAGGAACCTGGATTCAAGTGTCAGCATCCTCAAGGTACGAACTGCTCGACCTGATATCCGTGCAACTGCCGCGTTTATGCTACCAAGCTTTTTTTGACCAAGTACCACACCTCCATGTAGCTCAGGCAGAACATGACGGCGTCCCACTCAAAGCGATCGTCGCAGAACTTCCTGGCCAAGGCGCTCAGCCAGGAGGCTTCACTGACGCGGACGCACTCTGACGTACAGGATGTCAAGAATTTGTTGTCAGCTTTCAAATTGTCTTTCTGTGCCAGCATCTCTCGCCTCCGTCGTGCGAGACATCTGATCAGGGTCTGTCATTCGGTTCTCGTACTCTCTCCGTTCAGATGCTTCAATCAGTAGTGCTGGCGACAAGTATAACAACAGCTGGAGGAGCCTCTGACATCAATGATTCCGTCACTTACTCTATAACAAGAGGTCAGATTTGTATGGAGATGATCATTCTGATGCATCGACATTTTCCCCAAAGTTTCAACTATTTAGCACCATCTCAAATGGGTAGGGAAAACCTTCTTCATCACCTGAGTGTACAGGGCAGCCTGGGCAGGTGAGACAGAATAGATCAAGTGCGAGCTTGGGTCAAGTCTCATAACACTGATACGATAAGAGAGGAAGAAAAAAGACTCTTGGCACCTAAAGTCAGCCCCAGACTATTCACCAACGACACCAAAGAAGGCAGAAAAGCTTCAGTACACGTGATAGAGTCCCCAGAAGTGGCTCAGACTTCCTCTTATCGCTGGAACTTCTCAGTGAAGTGGAATGCGTCGACGAAGACCCCCCCCCCGGGGGGGGGAAGGGGCGACCGTGAGAGAAGATGAAAATTTTATCATAAAAGAAGCCGATGTAGTCGTCGTTGTGGACGGCTTCAACGTTGCCCGAGTCTTGCGCTGACGGGCACATGAAGTGACGGGTGAAGGCTAACATCGAGATAGAGCTTGGCACTTCGCTACTTCTTGCTTGAGAGATTAGACGCGATAGCTGCAGATTTCTCGGATTGTCTCACTTTTTTCTCTCTCTCCCCTGCGTACGATGAAGCCAAGCTTGCATACGAGGCGTCCGTGATATCAACGACAATCTGGGCGACTGCTGAATTCCGGATTCCTCAGTCGTACCAGGACTAACGATCAAGGACGTACTCTTTATCCGTTGTGCCTGGCTTCACCGGGTCGAAATAACGATGATCCAGTCAGCTGGAGCTCCTTGGAGATGCAGTCAGCATTGCGGGAGTGAATCATTGCACCTCCGCCTTTGACGGCCACAAGTGTTGACCGTGCAGCTGAGCCCCTCGTCCGACAACGGCACTTGACTGAGCGAGTCGCCGTTCGGACGGCTCTGCGAGTCTCTGACGTAGGCGGTTTTGTTCTCCCCACGCCGCCATCGACGTCCTCCAGCAAGTCCGTGGACATGCCGTAACCGTCGCGTAGCACAGACAGACAACGTTAGTTGCTCAACTGTCACAGAAGTTGTTCAACTTCATCATGAAGGAACCGCTCGGTCTTTTCATGCACCAAAAGAGTTGAAAGAGAAAAAAAAAGAACCCACCAACCTTTTCTCCTACTCCTGCGCGTACGTGCGTGTGCACGCAGGCAGCCAAGTAGGCAGGAGCGCTTTTTTGGCCTCTCTCATGTACGCACGCACCAAGGTTCTCTCTGTCTTCATGTTTTGTGATGTTGCCGAGCGAGAAATCTTTGGTTCGTGTCCGGAACTCTGCTCTGCGGGGTGCACAAGCTGGAGAGAGGATAGCTATTGTATTCTAATTCAGGAGAGAGAGCGGAATCTATTTACCGCAGCCGCTCGTGTTAATGTTCACTCTGTTCTACGGGACTTCCTATAGAAAGGGACCAAAAGGTTTGGACCGCGAACCTTTCGTGGTCGTCTCCTTAGCTGGGGGTGTGGGCTGTCGCCAGGTCCGCGCCACCTGTGCAGGTGCGCTTGGACAGGGCGTTTATGCTTTCTGCGTGATTTATTTCTCGAATACTGCAGGTTCTACACGTGAGGTATCGTATGCAAACTTGCCGCTCTCTTGCTTCTCCTCCGGCAGGGACATGAGACGAACAAGCTGTCCATGAAGATTAAAAACGCTATCACCGTGTGCGCCATCAGAGCACAAATCCTTCATTGTAGGGCGTGGAAGCCGATCTGCAATGTACCGGGGAGGAACTGTCGTTTTGCACGAGGTTTAGGGCCGATTGATGGCGCTGATGCTGCTGGAGACGTTGAGGTTGTCTCGCCTGATGTTCCAGAGGCTTCTCGGCGTTTGTTCGCTGTTGGAGGAGTACCGAGGAGCGTCGCTGGATCGCCTTTGGAGTGCCTTCCAGGGCTGCAGATGACGAGGAGCGATCGTGTCGGACGTAGTGGGGGACTCGAGGACCGGGTGTCTCCAGCAAGGACGTGGACCTGACGTGGGCCGCCGAATGGTCCGGGATCCGTTTGTCGGCGGCTGCCTTCAACGGGATCAGGGCCAAGCTGCTGCTCGAGCTGGTGGCCTTTTTCGGTGCAGGATCTGCTTGGCCGACTGGAGGCAGACGCTGAAGCAAAAAGGCTCCGGGATCCGCAGTGTCCGACAGAATGCGCTGCAGGATGGACGGCGGGTTGCTGTATATCAAAGACGAGACGTCCAGCTGCTGCTGATAGTTGTAGAAGCTATGCTTCTGCTTAACCTTGGGTGGTGGCGGTGGCGGATGCTGCTCATTGCTGTCATCCTCGTCAGCATTAGGGAACTGACGACCCATCAGATTGCTCGAAGACGAGCGCTGATGCTTAAACGAATGGGACTTGTTCACTGCATTGGCAGTGGCTGAGATGGACCTCTGGTGATGCACGACGACGTTGGTCCCGCACGATCTCGTATTGGGCATCGCCGTCAAGCCCTGCGAGAATGATCTTTGGTGGTAATCATTGCACTGCTGATTGCACGAAGGAGCACCTGCCAGATAGTGCGTGGAACACTGATGCGGCTGCTTCTTCACTGGCGGCGCGGGAAATAGCGCCGCCTGAGGCTGTGGTGACGATATTAATCTGGCATTGGAATCGTCAGCCGATGACGAGGAGAACGTCCATACGCCAGACACGTCCAACTCGGCACCACCCTCGACGGCCGCCGTCTTCTTCCTCACCTTGCTGAGGTCAGGATCGGGCAGCTGGAAGCGAAGACGTCTGAAGAACTTCTTCTCCCCCTTCTCGTGTTGCCACTTGAGAACGCTGGAAGCCGTCTTGATGACTTTGGCGGCGTCTGGATTGGCACTGGTCAACTCAGTTCTGTCAGTGTCTGAAGCCAGCACAATTATGGCTGCTGTGTCCTCCAGCGTGAGTTCTCTTCTGACGTGGTCCCACTCTGTGGCCATGAAGCCTTGGGACAAGACCAGCACCAACCTAGCTGACGCGGTGAGCGCCGACTTGAAGGCTTCTGAAGTGTAGATGCCTGCCAGGTCTCGGTGATGCAGGCACAGACGATATGAGGCAGATTCAAGAGGCTTGCACAGATCATCGTGGACAAATTTTTCGTCCTTGACGCTGTAGATCACCAGAGCGTCGAACAAGATGGGGTCTTTGCTGGACTTGCTGTTCTTGGCGACGGGGCAAAGTCTGATGCCATAGGACGCGTGAAGCCAGATCAGGCAGTTTCTTCTGAGCTTAATGGCAGCCAAGACGGCGACGACCGAGCCTACGAAGAGCACTGAGATGCCAATGGCGACGGGCAGCATAGCGTAGTCTTGGTCGAATGAGAAGGCCCCGGTGCCACCACTCCCTTCACTTCCACGGCCCAAGACGCCTGAGCACTGATTGAGCTGCTGATTGTCGCTGGATGTGCAAGTGATTCTGGCGGCGTCCGGAATGATGTCGATGTTGCCGTCAACAAACATGCGAAACTTGCGCACAAAGTCGCAGTCGCACTGCCACCAATTGTCGGCCAGGGTCAGCAGCATCAAGTTCGGGTTGGAGCTCAGCTCCCAGATGGGAAAAGATATGAGGAGATTTCCATCCAGCGTGAGCAACGACAGGTATCGAAGACTCTTGAAGGTATTCGAGGCCATGGATACAAGCTGGTTATGTTCCAGGTGCAGCTCCCGAAGCATCGAGAGCCCGACAAACTCGTGTCCAAGCAGGTGCTTCAGCTGGTTGTGTCCCAGATCCAGAACTTGCAGCTCAAAGAGCCCCGCAAAGGACTGGTTGGCAATCTTACCAATCTGACTACCTCTGGCAGAAAGTGTGCGCAGTCTAGATCTTCCCACAAGAACTCCTGGTGTCATCTCAGTCAGGTTGTTGCCGTCCAAATAGAGCACAGTGGTGTCCATGGGCACCACTTCAGGCACGCGGTGCAGGTCTGCTGCTGAGCATTCCACGACGTTGGCCGACCAGTCCTGATCGCGGAGGCAAGTACACCCCTCCGGACACTTTATCTGGCAGTCGCATGCAAAGAAGTCGCAGCACATGCAGTCGGGAAAGCATCGCTTCTCGTAATGGCAGAGGAAGTGATCTTCGGGGACCCGGGCCAGTTGCTGGTTGTCGAGCACGGAGCCGGTGTGATTGCGCACCGAGCAGGTGACCTGATCTGAGTCGACCACGTGAGGGAACTCGCTCATCTGGTTGTGAATCTGTTTGAACCATTGCAGGTGGCAGTCGCAGACGAAAGGGTTGCCAGCGAGGTAGAACATGGGCATGTCTGAAAGACAAATGTTGACGCTTAAGGCCTTCAGGATATTGCAGACAGGAGCAGTTAGCGGAACAGGAAACGAAGAACTTCAAAAGTTGCACAAGTTCGTAACTTTTCCGCTGCACTCACGCAACCTTCAGATTTTTGTGATGTACGAGCCCCACTCCATATGTACTTCCTCAGCAAGGTAGATAAAGCAACCAGGTAGGTTTGAATTAGCTTCACAAATGAATTAGCTTTCATTTTCTATGAAAATACTTCATGCCGTTCAATAGGATCACTGATAATTAGGTCGCTGCTTATTGGGATCATAAAGGAAGAAGTAAGAATGTCAGCAAGAGTTGCAATGAGAAAATGCTTTGAGATGCTCCAGACAACCTCATCCATGGGGACTTCGATCATTTCGCACTCCTGCATAGATTCGAGAAGGATGCGACGACATCCTTAAGGCAGAATCTGAGCTAAAGCAATGTTGATACTTCGATCCAGTGTTAAAAATGCATGAGTTGGGATATAAAGCACTTATCTGGAGAAAAAATGACAAAATAGCTCATTTACTCCTCTGCCGAGTAATATTTTTTGGCCCTTTACTATAGCAATATTCGACTTCACTTTTTATGTCCATCCCGGCATAAAATGAAATTAAGGTCAACTAATATAGCTGCTACTTTCTTCTGTTTGTGCATAAGCCTCATTTCGCGCTACTTTGTACTGGGGTTGCCAATAAAGTTCCAACATGTCCCATATAATCTTTGAGGTTATTTCTAATACACAAATATGTAATGCAGAAGATAGATCCTTCAAGCACTTGTTCCAAGTCTAGTTTTCGCTCCCGTGACTCAAGCTAAGAGCCAACATTTAAAGCTTACACCTTCAGCAGTCGCGGTAAGGAATTGTTGGACTAACACTGCGTACGATGCGGATAGTATATTGTTTACCTGTCTGTGGAGTGACCAACAGTGCCTTGGTGCTTAACGTGGCCAGCTTGTTCTTCTCTAGGTGCACCTGCTTCAATGCGTATTTCCCGACGAAGGTGTTAGGAGCAATGTCATTGATCATATTCTCCTGCAAGAAGACGTGCTCCATGCTGGGGAGGATGCTCATGGGTTCCAGCCTCTCAATGAGGTTTTTACTGGCGTCCAAGTACTTCAGCCCCAAGTTGTCCTTCAGACCGTAATAGTTCTCCAGCGCGTCGACGAGGTTGTGGCTGATGTCCATCCACTCCACGCTGGGCGGGACGAAGGCAAAGTCGAACCAAGCCAGTCGATTGTGTGAGAGGTCCAGCCATTTGAGACGGCTGAGAGACTGCAACAGGCCGTTCAAGTCGACCAGCTGGTTATCGGATAGGTTGAGCGATTGCAGGCCTGACAGATCCTTGAATGTGTTCTGGAGAGAAAGAGAAGCATCCCATATTACAAGACTGTGCTGTAGGGTCAGTCATGTTTACTACGTGCACATGAGAATCAGTACATACCTGCTCCAGAGCTTGAAATCGATTTCCGCCCAAGTCGAGGTGCTTGACCTGTTGTGAGTCCTTGAACGTGTCCTCCCCCACTCTGGTGAGCTCGTTCCGTGCAATTTTCAACGTCGTGAGCTTCGGCAAGCCCTGGAGAGACTGTCTCTTAAGGACTCCGATCACGTTGGAGCTCAAATCCAAGACAGTCAAGGAAGGCATCGAATCCAAGGCCTTTGGAATCTGCAGAGAATAAGGTATAACTGAGCAGGAGTCCTTCAGTAACTTCTTGTTACTGTAGATTTACGATTACTGCACAAAAGCAGCATATCAACTCAAATTGGTGCTGCAGAATTACCTATACAAGTATGTATTAAGAATAACACCTGTGTAAGAAAGTTGTTCGCCAAGGAGAGCTCCTTCAGGCCCTCACAACTCTTCAACAGCAACACTTCGTCCAAGGAGTGAAGCCGGTTGTGGTCCAGCGAGAGGGAGTTCAACACCGACAGACCGGTCAAGGTCTGGTGATGAAGAGATTCGAGCTGGTTGTGGGAAAGCACAAGAATGTGCAGATTCACCTGAGAGGCGAATGCGTTCGAAGAGATCGTGTGCAGGTTGTTGTGGCCGATGTTAAGTACCTAAAGGACAAAGTCAACCATCAAATCTGCGAAGTCCTAAGGGGAACATTCAGCCACACCCCCAACTACCTGCAGCGCTGTCAAGTCTTGGAAGAGTTCAACTTCGATCTTTGATATGTGGTTAGCGGAGAGATCGAGCAAAATGAGCTTCCTCAGGCCTTTAAAGATCCCGGGCTTGATCCAGTTCTCATCCAGGCTGTTGCCTGACAAGTTCAGTACCTGCGCATAGTAGATAGTGAGACGTGGACCTGTTTGTGCACTACACGGGCAGCTCGACTTACTTGGAGGTTTGTCAAGCTTGAGAATGCCTCCAGGTCGATGGTCCCGATGCTGTTGTTGGACAGTTGCAGCTCTCTCAACTTGACGGTGCTGTTGAAGATTTTCGGCGGCAGCGATACCAAGCGGTTGTGGGACAGATCCAACACTTCCAAGTTGTCCATGCCTTGCAAGGCGTTCTCCACCAGTACCCCAAGGTCGTTGTTGGACAGATCGAGAGACAATAAGCGATCCATGATGTCCAGAGCACCAGGGGTTACCGAGCTAATTCGGTTGAAGCTCAGCACCAGCTCCTCCGCCGGCACGTTGCACTTGTCATCCTCTCTCTGCCGACTCAAGCCGAGATCTCCCAAGCTGGAGAACGCGTTCTTTGACAGATTGACCAGCTTGACTGAATCCAGAGGGCAAAGAAGTCCAGCTGGCAGCTTATGGATGTTGTTCTCCGTCAGATCTAGAGTTTCCAGACTTCCCAATCCGACGAATGCCTCATAATCCGGACTGAGCGTGAGCGATGCCCAATCCGCGTTGTAGGTGTTTACTGTGAGGTAGCGGAGTGAGGAGAGGCCCACGAAGGATCTGGGCGGGAGGCTCCTCAGCTTGCAGTACCGCACGCTCAGTTCCAGCAGCGTGGGCACGGAGCCGAAGTGATCGGAGCGAAGTTGGGACTCGAAGAAGAAGACGTCCGAGCAGTGCACGTTGAGACTGGCTGGCGGAGCCTTGTTCTTGGCAACGCCATTGATCACACCGTCGGTGGAGTTTCTCCTGAAGTCCAAAATGCGTAGGCTGCAGTCAACCGTGGCACCGTCATCGCGGACGTCACACCCGGCGGAGGCGCGACCCACCGCCGTCGCCGACAGCCACACCACCAACAACGACACCGCCACCATCACGGACGCTATTGGCAAGTCTCACGTCACTTCATCATGTCCTCTCTTTGCTTGTTCCGCGGTGTTACTGACCGCGACCGCGAGAGAGCGCGAGCGCCCTTGGACGTTTATTGGAATGAATCCTTTGGTGTTCTCCTAACTGATTTGACCGCTGTGGGCGCTGCTGCTGCTCTCGCTGTTGCTCTCGCTGCTGCTCTCGCTGCTGCTCTCGCTGCTGCTCTTGCCGCTGCTCCCGACGTTGCCCCTGCAAGGTGGAATATTTTCCTCCTCCCCTGCCCATTCTACAGCGGCCGCTGCTGTCGTCGCTCACTCTTGGGCACCCACAAGGGGAAGCATCTTTCTGCCCTCTTCGGCAGTTGGGTACGTTCAAAGTTTTTACATTGTGTACGCAGTGAATGCGCGTTGCTCAAGCTCTCCGCGGCCTCCGAGGACGACGACACGGGCTCGAGTGCGGCCTCGACCGCCGCACGCACCTCCAGACTGCGAGCGCTCGCTCATTTACTCATTAACCCAACGCACGACTTTTTCCCGTCACGATAACAAGAGCAACTCTGCTTGCCTCTTTAACATACCGGCATTGAAATCACCAACTTACTCCCCGCTGCTGCTGCTGCTGCTGCAGCAGCCCCTCCGCCAGCGACTTTTTCCCCTCCTCCGAGTCTTGGAATTAGCCTCGAGACATCTTCTGCTACGGCAGCACCTCCACCTCCACCACCAGCAGCAGCAGTAGCGGCTGCGGCGGCTGCGGCGGCTGCGGCTGCGGCTGCGGCTGCGGCGGCGACAACTACGCCGCTTACTCGGTATCAGCGGCGTAGCTCACCAGCATTCCTGACTGCAAAACTGCCCCATCTCTTTCTTTCTTCTACCCCCCCCCCCTTTTCGTCCACAGTTTGGGGGTACAGAAGAGGGGTCCGGACCGAAATCAAGAAACAGCAGGGAGCGCAGACAGAAAATGATCGCGCCGGGTGATTGTACACCTTTTTCTTCTGCTGCTTCAAGAATGACTCCAAAGAGAGAGACACAATTGGTGTTTAAGGAAGGGATTATTCCTCTCCAGTCGCTGGTGGCTGATCCATCTTGGACACATCCAGCCTGGCTCAGCAGCTTGGACGCCCAAGCAATGTATGAAACGGTAATTTCTTTCTCCTCAGCCCTTCATCATCCAGAGTTATTGGAATGTCTTCCCTGCTAGCTCAGTTTTTGTCCGCGTCGTCGATTGCTCATTCTTGCCTACCGTTGGTCGATCACGGGGAGGAGGAGGGAAAGAGAGGTGCCTTGGGGGTCAAGCGTTCCGAGGGCGACCTGGAAGGATGAGCAGCAAAAACAAGCGTCCACTGAGCTGGACCGCGTCTGTGGGCGTGCGCGGTCGGTCGAGCCCTGCGCACACCTTTGGGGCTCACACGGTGCTGAAGACCAAGTGGAACCCCCTTCTCTGGCTCGCCCTCCCCGCGCTAACTAGAGTCAAACTGCAATTGCCCTCTCGTCGCCGTGGAATAAATCTCGTACATCAATCCACCGAGGAATTCTTTCTGTCCACCAGCAGCAGCAGCAGCAGCAGCAACAACAACAACAGCAGCAGCCCAAGAAAAACATTGTTGTCGAATTTGGTGGGAGCTCAAGGTGGAATTAGCGTCTCTTGAGCTGTTTGCCAATCCACTTTCTCCGGGGGGGTTGGACTGGGTGGTCTTTTTCTTTTTTGCACGGTTCACATTATTGGCGATATTGGATTCATTCATCTGCTGCTCTTCACAACGTGGCAACGTTGTCCAATTTCTGTGACCTCTCATTAACATGAATTCCTTTCTGTCAGGGACAAAGAACGAAGCAGTTTTGCAGCCAACAGGGGTAATTGCACGATTTTTCCCCCTGCAGAGAAGAAAAAAAGATTTTTTTTTTTTTTGAAATGATCGGACTCTTGTCATAGGAAAACAACAGAGTCGTGACAGCGTCCGGACGATATTGAGAAGAGATTAAAAATTGCCTCGACGAGTGCAGAATACTTTATTAAGCTCTTTTCAAAGTCGTGTTGTCACATTAAAATGATTCAATCGATGATAGTAGGAACCTAAGAAGAGTAGGCAAGTGTTGGGATGGCGAATTTTGGCTTTTGCCCCAGGGTTTCTTTTTTGCGTACGATATTCTGTACTCAATGAATCTACCCGCTAGTCTTACATACCTAACGACAGTACGTAGCAGTTATACGTATGTACCATATGTTGTAGTAGTTGAATGTGCACATGTCTTCAAAACCATTTGCTAGCAAAAAGTTTACTTTGTATAGAGGCTGCTGCAGCACTGAGAAGACTTCTCTCCAACTAAACTCTATTGAATATTCTTTGTGAGATGTTGCTCTTCTTCTTGGCTTTGGCTTGGCTTCTTGGCGTGGTGGTGGGTGGTGCAGTCATCGCTCTCGCTCTTGCTCTCGCTGTCGCTGTCGCTGTCGTGCTATCTTTCCAGTTTTCTTTGACGCGGTTGCTTTTGAGTGTGTGTATTGGGGAGGGGGGTTGAGATTTTGTGCAAAGGATTGATGTACGGTACTACATAGAAATGTCTGTTATATCTGTTCCTTGTGGTGTCCATTCAGGAAATGAGCCGCCAGGTTGATGGGCATTGGAAAGATGATGGTGGAGTTGTGCTCGGCCGCAATGCTGTTCAGCGTTTGAAGGTAGCGCAACTGCAAGGAGACAGAGCAGAGATCAGTCGAGGCTATTTCCTTTTCTTAGCCACATCTGGCATTGTTCTCCCAGCTCTGTGCGTCACAAGTCCATCAAAAGTGTGCAGTGAAGTTGAGAGTACTGGACAGAGAGATTTCTTTAGGGTGAGAAGAGCCTATTTTGTGAGGAAAGAATTAGAAACCACCACCTCTAGATGTGCAGTACAAAGTGTGTGACAGCACTGCTAATGAAAGACTGCTGGCGTAGGTACTGGACTGTACAGTGTGTACTCGTATG
>JAAUXU010070496.1_pt1 | contig 32559 bp, 21 predicted proteins | sample 7278151 | NCBI WGS metagenome assembly JAAUXU01 (sample SAMN14350113, study PRJNA611818) | marine sediment metagenome | isolation source: surface marine sediment (1.8m) | place: French Polynesia: Moorea | collected 2018-08 | reverse complement strand
CTGCAGAACGCAACTGTACCTGTGTCTACTTAAATGTTGGTTACTCCATTTTCCAAGCTTAAAGTATGCAAATGAGGTTCATGGTTGCAAGCAAGATTACTCCACTTTATGGCCACTCTTCTCCGACGATGCCAAGTGAGTGGATAAACAAGGGTAGTGCATATGCTTGAATCCACTTCCATCTTAAGGAAGATGGAGGGGTGGAGAGACATTGGACTGTAATACTTATTACGAGTATCTTCAATATGGGTCGCATGTGGTACGGGGTTGGCTGGAAGCGGATGCTCAGAACAGCAATGCTCTCCTATTTCTTTTAGGCTCCATGAAAAATGACTCTTTAGCGGATCAAAATGAATGGGCTGCGCATCAAAGTGGAGGATTGCGCGTGTAATCTTATCATAGTAGGCACAGTGGGACTATTAATGCAGCCACTGAAAGTCAAGAGGTGTTCAGGCTTAACCTACTCTGAGTGGCAAGCCTGAGCAGCTGCACTGATCTTCATGGGTGGCGTTAAAAGTCTCACTGCGCCCACTACGATAAAATTAGATGAGCAATCATCCATTACGATGTGCAGTTTAGTGCTAAATAGATGTTGCCACTTTAGGAGCCCTTAGGGAACGATGGGAAATATTATACTAATGTTTGATAACGTTTAGTTCCAATGTTCTTCTCAACATCCAGTGAGTCAATGTGTCTACAGACACATTCAATGAAGATTTCCCTGACCCACGGTCTGGGAAAAACAGCAGAAAAATGTTCACCACCATGGCGGAGAGCAGGGAGTGCAGCATGTGCCTGAAGCGAGTGTCATTATCTGGAGTGACTCTGAGGACTCTAGCAAAGGCAACAAGACGATCAGCAAGAACCTTGAGCTTCCTGCATCAACAGCCAGGAAAATTCTGAAGGTCAACGAGCATCATACTGAGGCTAACCCTCAAGGGCAGGGGCAGGAAGCCCAGGATCTCCCTGCAGTCGGAGTACAAACTCATGCAATATGTAAACAACAGCCCCAGGCCTATGTCCAAGGGTAAAGATGTTTAAGCATTAAAAGGAAAGTTAAAAAAGAAGGTATGAAAAGAACCCGGAGAGGATCTTTTTCTTCCCCTTTTCCTCAGGCACTGTGGCAAACTTAATAAGAATCCTTTTATGGATAAAACGGACGTCATCACCTCACAAAAGGGCCAATCATTCAGATATTACTTTATCTTACACATTCCCCAAATTAGTGACTTGATTGGCCTCTTTGGCCAACAGCCGTGAAGATTGTCTTTGTGCAGAGTGGTTTTGAGCATGGATCATGACACCAATGCACCGGAATCACCAAATTCACTGAGCAGGTCCTCGGATCTAAGCCTATGGACCTGCTGCATTAGCTTCAGCTCCAACTTCAAGGAGATTTGTGGCTTTTCTGCCCCTGCCTTGAGGTTTAGCCACTGTATAGTGCCATAATTTCAGAACTACGTTGTATGCGTAAGAATCCAGAATTTTGTGAGGGGTGTCAGCTAGAGGTGTGCATTGGCACGAGACGTCTCGGATAGTCTCGAGGCTTAGCTGAGGCTTGTCTTACAGTCAACCACATCTTGTCTGCCAAACCCAGACGAGCCACATTACAAGATTGTTCAAGCTGGGCTTTCATGCCACCATCTAGTGGTCACTCTTTACCTCACCAGTAGCAACACATGAAGAACTTCAAAAGTAATGACAATATGTATCGAGTGGATCCGTCGGAGTTGGAGCAAGTCGGGAAAAGCAACAAAGTAGGGCCTGTCAAAATTGAAATTTGAACTTACTGTTATTATTACGTAGTTTCATCATCTCAGAACCTCTCAAGTAAACAAAACACCTTCACTGTCACTTTCAAGCTTCCCACGCACAAAAGCTGGGGAACTGCAGAACCCTTCACACAGTTTGAGAATATTTGATTGGTGCATGTTGGTGCAAGAATTGTTGCAGAATGGCAATGCACATTAGTGTCAAATTGGGGTCGAACTACTCGAAAAAAGTCTTGCCTTTTAAATGTTACAAACTTTAATGCCGTTGAATGACACCTTCAACAAGTATTCTTTAAAAAAAATATTGATTTTGCAACTCGTATACAGAAGTACCAACATTGTCATGACTAAAGACGATGTTGGTCCTCTGTGCTTCTGCCCCATAATCTTTGTGCCAATGTTGGCCACTCGATTTGCACAAATTCTGACGGACACAGTGCATGTACGAGGGGCCTTCGACTGAAGATTTTGTATCCTTGAGAGCGCCGCAATTTGTTGAGTCAATGTTCCCTCTTGTAAGCACAGCCACTGACTCTTTTCATAAACAAAATTCCTTTCAAATCACAATAGTTTGTGAGATAATTTGCCTTGAACAGTGTCACAAAGTGCAACCTGCCTCCCCACAAAGACAATAGCAGAGGAGCGTCTGATGACTTCTGGGTTGAAAATCGTGTGCCCCGATGGAACACTGACTAAACAAACTGCAACACTGTCAAGGGCACAAAACCTGTGGTCCAAGGCCCCTCGTCATGTACTGAGTCTGTCACAATTAGCACAAATTGAGTGGCCAACATTGGCGCAAAGATCAAGGTGCAGAGCATCAGCATCATCTTTTAGTGATGATACCTTCTACTTGAAGGCACCTCTCATATACTTCACGCATGGTGGTGTAATTGACATTTCTTCCCTCTTTTTAATGGCATAACAGCAGAAATACAAAGAGACCGAGTACTCGTAGCCGTGAATGGGCTGTGGTGCTGAGCTTTCACAGACATAATTTCGGTCTCCAGGCCATGACGAGTCATCTAGTCTCGAGACCAGTGCGTCTGTCTCATGCACAGCCCTAGTGTCAATGATTTCAATGATGGCTCAGCAGCACGCACTTGCACCGTCAGAGGCCCCGGAGAAGACTGTGCACCCGACATGAAAGTGAAGGAGAATCATATCTGAGGCTTCTCTCATAGAATTCCCCTCAAGACAGTCACCAACCTCTCAATCGTGATTGGAACAATTTTCCACCAACTTCCCACCCGCTCTGTACGTACACGTCAGGGATGGAGAGGGTTCGATTTTGTCGATTTTGTGGAGGCGCTTATGTGTTTTAACTGGGCTCTTTTCAATTTTGCATCCCCCAAATGGCACAACTTTAAGAAAAAGGTTGACGCAAAAAATTTGCAAGGCGAGCACTCAAGGAAAGAAGGGGGGAACTATGTGAGTGCTCACAGATACCGTGGAACTCTGCCGAGGTAAGAGTACATATGTGAGACCACCCGCTACTTGTATAGAAAAGGCACTTAAAACTTTTTGGGTCCCGCCTGGAATTTCGAGAAACTTGCCAACTTTGCTCCAATCTCGTCGCTTCCTTTTGTAGCAAATCTTAGAGTGGTCTTTTTATAGGGGATAATTCAGCGGCAAAAGTTCCGTTTCGTCGCTGTGCCTGTTAGATCTTCTCTAGGTGCAACTGTGAGGTTGCCGAATGTCAGTGACGTCACTGCGTCTGCCCACGTGGCTCAGACACAAGAGTGACCACTGTGGTGCACCAGAAGGCCTACGACGCATTGGCTGACGCCATCACGTCCACGTTCACGCGTGCCGTGGAGAGAGAAGTCTCTGCTTTCTCCTCTCTTGGTATTCTGGCCTCTCGGTATTCAAGGGGGAGGGGAATGAAGAAGGATCTCTTCGCAGCAGGCAGCAAATAAGAAATGCAAATGCCCTTTGCGTCTTTTCAGCGCTCCCTCGGACCGCATTATTTCCGTGCGTGGCCTCGGATCGCTTTGTCCTCTACAGGGTGACGGAGCACAAGTTGCAGATGAGACGAGTCGCGTTGAGAAGAACACGTCCATCAAAACTTTGTTACCGAGACAAGAAACAAAACTGTTTAATCGGAGCAGGACAGCGTAGTTTGCTGCATCACACTGTTCACTGTGGCTATGAAACTGCAGCCATGACGGCCTTCAACCTCACGCAGAACTTGGCACAGACGTTCTTCACATCAGCGTCACTGATGTCGACGTCATTATCGAGGCCTTGTTTCTGGAAGAGGTGGCATTTGTGTGCACCATCAAAAATAGCCTTGGCACCATCGTACGTATGTACGTGGTGTCCAAGGCCACTCTAACGACGTCGTCTTGTCAGTTTGTGTGCTGAGCAAATCTGACATCCCGCCTGTTTGAGTTCTGTTCTGACATGGCGCAAAATAAGGCAAAACAGGGACAACAAAATAGCAGAAAGTGAAATAATCTGACTGTCTGTAGCTGTCGGACGCGCACAGATTGGCCTACGAAATTTGGCAAATTCAATATTGTTCCAACTCGTGTTGTCGTGTAACATCCGCGTCGTCCACACTGGCCACGTCATCTGCTCCGACCTCGGGGATGTGACTGCAGCCTTTTCAGAAAGCAGCTTTATTGAGACTGGGGATGTTCTCGGGTCGGACCTCAGCCCTGTAGACCCTGTAGGACCTCAGCACCTTTCTGTGCTCGTGTCGGCTGATTGTGAAACTAAGCCCGGAACCCGCGGGCCTTGGCACCCGGGCTAGCCCTGGCGGCCTCTCAGCTTTCAGCCCTGCGACATCACTACCCCTCTCACTGCTCGCCCAACTGCGAATGCCGACTGAAAGCAAAGTGAAAAGTTTCGACCTATTTTGTTGGCCGTAGCCAGCGAACCCATGATGGACGTGTCCGTCCATTCAAAGTTGAAGCACTGAATCTCATTCCAAGACCACTCAAGTGAGTGGTCTTGACTGCTCGCCCACCTTTTCTAAAGCGCCAAGCACTGGACGTCCTTGGATATTCCATGAACACTGGGGTCAGTGAGTGGTCTTTTCTGCTTACTGACCATTCAAAAAAAAGTCAATCTCTCTGAATCTGCCCTCCGTTTTCTGACTGTTGAGTCAGTGCGAATGTTCTCCAACTTTCGTCCGCCATTCAGGATCCATCCGTGAATGCCTTCCTGTTCGTGAGTGTTTTTGAACGTCAAGAAAATGACGTTGAGGAAGCCCCTCAAACGTGTCATGAACATTCAAGAGCGCACTGGTGAAGGACACGCCGAAGTCCACGTTTGCTCCTCGAACCTCTGTCCTGGCAAGATGTAGTGCTTTATTGACACATCGTTGGGAAAGGTCGTGGAAAAGCAGTATTTATGTGAGCGTCTCGAGTACAGATTTGTGTACACAGACCAATATCATCCTATGCTTCGGGACCCCGCATCTTCAGGGACTTGGGCTGGAGCTGGAGAAAAAGCGCATCCCTTGCAAAAAGGGAAGAAAGGAGGAATGAGATGGTGGATCGGTATTTGTCATAAAGAATGCTAAACCTTCTTTTATATGGGGCGAGAGGTACACTGACTGTCTAGAACGTTCCACTGTAAATATAGCTGTACTCGCCCATATCTTGCACGTGGAGCACGCACACGTGCCCACGCTACTGTGAAGGCAAAACATCTTCGGAGTCTTCCTGTACGTCTCCATGGAAAAGATACTCCCCGCAAAGCCAAACCAAGGAAAGTGTGAACAAAAAATTCACTCTTGGAGTAAAAAGCACAAAAATCATGCTGTGAAACGAACCTTTCGCTACTACGAAGTTGACATTGAACGTTGTTTGTGTACCCATGATGTTGACGTTACTTTGTACATGTGAAACAATCTCATGTACTCAGGTAGGCCTATGATTGTCGACTCCCACCCAGCGGCGTGATATGTTATCATCAAAGTAACGACAAAAACGAAGTCACGAAGAAAGAGAAAAAGAGAAGATGAGACTTTCCGTCCATAGATTTCTTTGCTGTACCCATAAATGCATTTTTCACGAATTGATTTTAGTCTATCACACAGCTGAGCACCTTTATTCTCCTGGCCTCTTTTCACTGACTGATGTGGATCAAGCACAAGAAATTGTGCAACTTGTTTAGCACCCGAATTGACTAGAACACTCGTATGTTCAGCACTCGAATTGAGTCCTAGTCAGCAGCGGAGGTAGGCAACAAGACCTCGACGGTCACCTGCAATAGATTGAGACTTCAGGCTCTTCTTCTTTTCAGAATAGATACACCGTGATGATACGCGTATTTGCTTTTCAAGGAAACACAGGTTGCTTCCGAGCCTGGTGTCCCGTAGCTCCTGTGGAGGCCTCTTCTGTGGACCTTAGGCCCATTCACTCGCCCTTCTGTTGTATTTATTGATAGATCCTTTACTCATTTCTGTTTAGCCACCTCCCACTTTAGTGCCATCTGTCGCACCCTCATGTCACGAAGTCAAAACTGACTGAACAGATTGATATTTGCCAATCTCATGGCCATGTGATTGTAATTTAAGCTCCTCATTTTCAATGCTCAGATTAGGAGTGCTTTCCACCCAGACAGGGTTCAAGATCTGTCCACCCATCTAAGAGGAGTTAGGGAACAACGGCAAAGGAAGGGTCCTGAAGGATTGAAACGCGTCCTCGTCGGACACGCACAAGTGGAAGTGCACTTGCAGTATGACTCGGCAGCCCTGTTCGATCAGACCGATCTGACGATTTCCTGACTGGGTCGATGATGCATATACAATGACCTCATGCACCGCACATGTCACTAACATATGAACTGAGTCAGCCATCACGTGACAGTTGTGCATCAATTATCTTCACCGCGGAGAATCGTGTACCTGTGTGGCTGTGGCCTTCATCCCCACGGTGATGCATGGTGGCTTCACATGCTACTAACGTTTGTTCTGGGCCAAGTTAACTTTTTCTTTGAGTAATTACAGTTTATGTACACACATCCAGCAGTGTGTACGACACTGTCAACAGTGTATGCATGTGCGCAGCCAGCAACTGTTTGTAGTACGTTACTGTTCAAACAATAGTGCATAAGTCGTTTCACTACAGTCGTTCTCGCTTTCTTCCCATGATGTTTTTGCCCATAAGAAGGAGAGCCAATATCCTTGTCAGGGGCCTCAACCGTGTGAATGACTGATGAGCAGAAAAAAGGGAAGTCTCGTGTTTACTGCGTGACTGACTTAGTGCAGTGCAGCGGTCCTGAAACGTGGCCTGGAGACTTTTATACGCGGAGGTGGAACTCCTAGACGCAGCATTAGCACTTTATGCTCCACCTTACTCGGACTTGAGTGTACCGCACGTTGGCAAAATTTTGCCCACAGCGAGTGGGTTACTCGATTGCTTTGCCGCTCCACTGACGACGGCCCCATTGAATTGGTTTGCTTATGTAGCCCTTATAACTGTGCTTCGATCGCACTGACTGCTCGAACTTCCTTACGGACGTGCAGGAAGTTCTGCACGTACCTTCCGTCAGTACAAATGCGGGCTCGCCTGGACGCCTCCACGACCACCGACATAAAGGAATTTTTTGTTTGGAGACTCTCGACACTGTTTGCATTGTTGCTGCTGGCGAGGGAAGCCCTTGCTAGACCGCAGACATATAACTTACCATAAGCGATTTAGACATGTACTCGTCATACAGGTCCGATTTGCACCAGGAAAGAGCAGTCTCTTTCACTACATAAGAGCAGTCAGTGAAGGGAAATAGTGACGTCGAGTACTTGACGCAGAATTTATGGATAGCATTTAACTTTTGTTCTGCACGAGGGAAACATTCTAGGGTCATATCAGCCGAAATCACAGTAGATTCTGGAAAAATGGGAGATGCAGTAAAAAGAGTGACGTACGTAGGTAGTTTTATATTTCACTCTGCCGACTCTGCCTTGCTTGGACTGCCCAGACCGCTCTCCCCTCCACCTGCCAGAGCTATATTTTCCAGTGCCAAGTCGACCATTGTCCCGGCTGCCTTCCCATCCTTTTTTTTCCCTTCAGAGATGAAGCAAAGAAATCATAAACAGTGGAGCGGAACACACATATAACGATCACGTTGGTTCTGGGGATTTTAATCGTTACATCTGTTTGATCAATACATTCATTGAGAACCTAAAAACGGCCACAAAATGGGAAACAAAGGCAGGGATGTGATTCTTTTTATTTATCCTTCAAGGCAAATGATCAACGGGGAGGGGGGGGGGGTCTGTGTCAAGTTCTGGCTGAGTGGAGTATTAACAGCAGTCTGAAATTCACTCAAGAGAGAATGGCGAGAAAATCTGTGGTGCAGAAGTGCGTTCCAAAGCATATTCATTCCTGCTCTGGTCTCTTTCACGAACAATGGCTGGGGCTCCTCCCTCCTTGTTGTGTTCCTCCTCCTCGTCTTGGATGGCCAAGCCCATCTCCTCCCTGACCTCCTTGATGATGTCACAGTCCATGCTTGACCTGTTTTTGTCGCCTGAGCGGCCCATTTTTGATCGTTACATCTGTAGGGGCTACTTTGAGTGATCGTTATTATATGCCCATTTGATTCGGTTCTGGGAGGTTTGATCAGTACAAGCATCTGATCATTACATCCAGTGGTCGTTACATGCTTGTTTCACTGTATAACACAAAAAATGCCTTCAATGACAAATTGCATCTGTGTAACGAGCATTGTATTTTCCGTGTATTCCTTGGCAATTCAACCTATCCACGGCCTTATATTGTGCGAGAGCCAGAGCCCGAGGACAATATGAGGCCTTGGACACGTCCAATCGCCTCAGTAAATGAAAGAACTCGGAAAATCCAGTGCTACAATTCAGCGATGCAATATACAGTTAGTGCTGTCGGCATTCTCGCTAATGTCTCTCCACATTGGCACGCGTTGCTCGGATACACGGCGTATGTAGCCAAGTCGGGTGACTTCTTTTGCAGCTGACGAGGACTCTAACGAAAAGACTTGTCAACATATGGCGGGTCTGTGCGCTGCCTCTTGCCTGTCACGAGAACAAAAGCGTGCGATGCACACCGAATTAGCTCGGCTGGTGACTGATCAGTGTCCTAAGTTGTGCTGACGTATCCACTTTCATCTATCAGCTCAGGATTGTTGCACAGCGTGCAAGCAACTGAGTGCGTTGTCCTTAGTCTTTACGTTGATAACTGCGGTGACGTCGAAAAGAAGTCAGCTACGTAACTGAATCAACGCACTGTAGGCACAGTGGATGCCAGAAGTTGGTACAAACTTTATCGCAGCGGGACGTTCGATTGCCACAGACAAGAGGCTTTCATATTTGCATCAAACATGGCGATACAGGCTTCGCAGAGACATGTCGAACACGAAGGAGAAGCTGAACTTTTGCGAGGTCGGATACGTATCTCCTTGGGTGGTGGCCGTCTGAGAGAAGGACCCGGACCTCTGGGCGGTGCCTCTCAAACTTGGCGTCAGAGGCCACGGTGGAGAAGGAGCACTTGACATAGAATCATTTTCTTCTTGGACTCACCGACCTTTGACGAGGGACCAAATCTTACACGAGCTTCTCGGCACACACTGTATCTGCAGTCGTCATTAAGTGATGCCTGTATTGTTGGGGAAAAGTGTTTTTAAAGCCCCCGACTTGGAAAGCATCGCCTGTCGGAGCCCTCATTCAATTAATTCGCTTGTGGGCTGTTGTGTCTCCTCATCTTCCACTCTCTGATTAAATTCCAAGTCCTCGTACAAGAGCGCGGACTTGCCCTCGGCAGTCCTCTGGTACGACTGGGGCGCCCCAGTTCAGTCCGCTCTGTGGAGTGGGGAGAAATATGGTATGGGGGAGGGGGGAGGGCATTACGTACGTACATAGATCTCGATTGTCTTCACTTCTGTACATGGGACCGTGTACTAGGTGCTGTTCCTCCAATTTTCAGCTTCTGGTGCTGCGGCTCCTGTGGCTGACATTTCTCCATCTTATCTACCATTGATGTTCCTGCGTACTTTTACACGGTCTCCCAGGGGGCCCCGGTCTGTCGCTTCATCTCGGGTATCTTTCAAATGTTTGTACGTCTTATACACCATGTGCTTGAAGAACTTCTTCAGCTACGCCGTTTTCTGAACTCGGGGCCCAAGCTCATAAAAGTGTTAAGTGGATGAGAAGGTAGAGTGAAGCAGCACTTCGACGATGACGCCGATGGTGGCGATGTCCCTGGGTGCCCTGGAGAGGAGGAGGCGAGGAGGAGAAGAGGGCCGTTAACTTTCTCGGTTCTGTGTGTGCCTCGCTTGATCTTTCACTGCCTTTTAACTTTTATTCTCGGTCGGTTGTTTGGTGGCTTCAGTAAAGAGTGAAGAAAAAGACGGGGGGGGGGAAGGACTACACATACGTGGACTTTCGGCGCATACGCAAAATCTCTGCGCACTTCAATAAACAAGAATTGCAGTTCTGCATTTGAAAGACAAAGTATACCATTGTTACGCGCAAGTAGCCTATTTCCACCAATCCAAAGGGTTTTTTATCCTTCCTTTGGGTAAGTAGGTGGTGAGGATGTGTGAAATGTACCGTGTGTGTGGCAAAAAAGCCACTTGTACGAAACCGCGTATGTCGTCTCTTTGAGGCAGACAGAAAAACAAATTCTTTTGGGCAGTTGGGTGGAGTAAAAGTGTTTTCACGTAGAAGAAAAGGGCACCAGCTGAGAGCACCAGCTTAACTTTGGGAAGTATAAAAGAGATTTTTAGGAAAACTTTCTCTGGTAACGCTTTCCTGGAAGGCAAAGTTTGCGGACGAGAACCTGACAGATTTCTCTCGGGGGTCGCTGATGCGACAAAAAGTCCCACGTGAGACCCCAAACTTCTATCCATTCGGAGATAAGCCTCGGTTGAAATTAAAAGCTGCACGCGTACGTTTGAGGTGCGCGGACGCGTGCCTAATTGCTTTCTTCAAGCTCTGAGCAGTCCTTTTCTTCACGTTCACGAGTACTCGCTCACCACGCAGTTTTCGGACGCTCTTCAGGTACGCGCAGCTCTTGGCTGACAGAAAAAGTGTCCTTGTGTAGCTTACTTTTACTCATGAAACTGCGGTAGAACCTCTGCACGATAAACTTTTCTCTGACAACCAAATTCATACTAAATGAAAACGTCAAACTAACTTCACTATAGTGAACTAACTTTTACAGGGAGGCATTTTTCAAAGCTGCTTCCTATGTTGTCGTCTATGTTCATGCTGGTCGGCTTTCAGTATCCACTCTGTATAATATTGAGTCTCATGCGAATCTTACGTTGTAGAAAAGTTACTGATTTCTTTGTTAAAAAATAAGTTTCCTTATAGGTTTGTGATATGAGACACAACTTGTGTCTGGTTAGCGCAAGATATCCTCAATATTAAATTGGTAATATGTAAAGCGCGAGACCCTTATGTACGTCTGTCTGTCTGTATGTGTCTGTCTGTCCGCGGCCGATTTCAAGCTTTACTGAATTCGCGGCTGGTTTTGCGGCTGATCTACAGCTACTGATCTACAGCCTTTACGCGGCTGGCGGCTGATTTTCAGCTTTTGCGCGACTGATTTGCGCGGCTGATTTCCAGCTTCACCAGTCTTTGCGTATGGTGAGCGTGAAGAGTGGGGTGGGTGCGAAGCTTGTGGTATGAGACTGACGGACAGACACGTAGCGCTTTATATCTTTGCCATTCTTTCTACCCAACGAAGTGGGGAGCGCGAAAGCGCTAGTAAATACATATTGCCTGTCCACAGCCTTCAAACTATGCTGATCTCATGAATTTTCCCTCATTTTTTCAAAGTACTCGTGGCAAAAAATACATTTTTAGTGGACCCTCGTGGTGGTGAAGCTTTTCTGATGAGTCCGCTATATCGAGGTTCTACTGTACTTGTAATCTGTCGTACACGACTGGATCTGGCAAGTTTTGCCCGTGCCATTCCCACCGTCGCTGATTCTTAGCTTGAGATGTGAAGATCAGTGCAGTGAGGCACAGTTTGACAGAAGGTATCTCGAGGTTGCAACGCCAAAGTGAGGCTACAAGAAACGAGTGAATCAGTTGCTGTGCGCCATGGTTATGTACCTATCAACTTCGGGGCTGTTGAAGGGACAGGTTGACAACGAAGCAGTCGGCAGAACTGACACTTGAAAAAAATCGTTTTGAGCAATATTTTGACAATGACTTGCCTTAAACCGTTCATACGAGCGCATCGCTGCTTCCACCTCAGCTCGTTTGTCACGCCTCTTACTGCATGCACTTGGTGAAAAGTGAAGAGCACCCGAAGCTTCAGTTAGTGTCTCTTAAAAAAGGGACTTGAAATTGTTCGATTCACGCCGCTCCCACAGTGACTTGAAGAGGCGAGCATTGAGTGAAGCTAAATGCAGTCGAGGCTGGAATTTCTGACACCAGAGAGCTCATTTGGACTTCGTACTGAATTCCTCCGGATGGGGCGAATCTTCTTCGGGCGAAGCCTGGTGGTCCCGAAGCTTGTCGGGGGTTCGCCTGCCTGCCAGCCAGCCCGCCTGCCGCACCCGATGTGTGTCCCGCTCTTTGTTATTCACAACAGCATCTTTGAAAAAGTCACCCAAAATGGAATCGCTATCAGAGAAGCTTCTTGAACTGGGAATGGCATCTTATTTCATGCTATCAACGACAATCTTCTTCTTCAATATCCCATATCTCTTTCCCTTTGCTCCCCTGAACGGCCCCTTCTCTTCATGCGTACGAACGTCCAATTTTTCCGCCTCTTCCTTTGTTGTCACCAAGTATTTTTCCTTATAGGAGGGATAAAAGAGTAGTCGCAGTAAAGGACGAGGGCTCAGCACAAGCGAAGAGCTGACAAATGGAGCTCAAAATGACTTTTCCTCTACCTTTTCCTCCAACGGAGTCTTGTTGCCTTCATTGATGCGTACATCAGACAGGTGGCAGCACCTAGGCCTGAATTTAACATGTTGGGTGCTGACGCGGACAGGACGGGTTCCACATCAAACTGAGCACTCAGACAAGGAATCTGTACACAAATCAGACCGAGCAGTCAAGGGTTTCACGATTGAAACCAGCCGGAGCAGTGCAGTGTGGACTGAACATAACGCTTCAAGTCGGTACGCTGAGTTGAGTAGCAGCCACCCTGGAAGACGACGAGTGAAGCATTGCCGCTGAGACGCAGCAGCTCCTTATCCTTGACGTCGGTGTATGACTGCGTACGTGAGGTTGATGTTGATTCCACAATAGGCCGAGCAGGCGAGAGGGATCAAGTATATTGGTACATGCTGTGCAGAATATATATTGCGTGGCGACTGCATGGAAAAAGAGGAGGAAATAACACGAGCTCCAAGGAGGCCTCTGACCGTTCACTCACTTTTCTTCTCGTAATGTAAGCAACATGGGCATTCCATGTCACTGGCAACACATATTGTACGCGTTGATACCATTGATATTGAACGTAGGAGGCACGATACAGTTGTGTACGTACAAGAATTTCTGACTTCCGTACAGGGAGGAAAAGTGAGCCTGCACATTCATACGTGGATTCTACAATGCGTGAAAAAAAAAGATCTGCAGTAGACTCTTTGTGAGACGTGCTAGAGAATTGCTGCTCCAATGAGATTCAGCTCTGGAGAGGACAGAGATCAAGCTGGCATCATTCTTCATTATTCATACACAAATCCGCTATCCTGATGCTCTCATTCTTTCTCATCTTATTCATTCTGAGATCCCTTCTCAGTCATGCGACTGAATGCGATCAGGTCGGCGCTGCCATCGCGGGCTTAATGGCCGGCGATTCCTCATAATCGCATCTTGCTGGGATCAACTTTCTTCTTCCCATGGTTCATTCTTTTTTTTCCTTCACCTTCTTATTTCTCAGAAGGTTCATTTACATGCTATTCTCTAAATCTCCTCTCTCTGGAGAAGAGCTTCCGTTTCTTCTCGGCAATGTATTGTCAGATGCGTGCATTGTAAGTAAGTGGACTAGGGATGGAGGCGGGTCGGAAAAAGTCGAGCCTGAATCTTCATTCGAATTGCACTCGAGAAAATCCGGGTCGACGGGTTGAATCGTGTGGCAAATGCAGTGGAATCGGGACCACTTTTTCGCGGGAAAAGGAGGCAAATCTCGATGGGGCAGACAGGTAATATGTTTTTCTTTTTTTTTTTTTAACTGATGACTTTATTTAGTTCTCTAAGACAGGAGTAAACATAACACACACAGGAGTGTGTTGGGGGGGGGATGAGGAGAGAGATCCTTGGAATCTTTAATATTTTCATCAATGATTTAGTTTTGATTCAGCATTGGAAAACATCTCATTTTATAGAGTGAAGTTACTTTATTGCAAAAATGCCTCGAATACCGCCAAATGAGGAAGGTCCTCACAATCCCAACTATTCGATCATACCTAGGTTTATTTTTTCTTTTCAAACGATATGTCTTACCATACAGAATATTAATAGGACAGAAAAGAAATCCGAATCATCCAGAAGTTCCATTTGTCCGGATTCCGATGATGCGAATTTCGCCGTGCTACCAAGTTTGATTACATTGAACTGGCAGTTTTATTCAACTTGTCTACTTCATATCCTTTTTTGGAGAAATATTGTCTTCTTGCTTGCAAGCCTATCTGACAGTCTAGAGGCTTCGTGATAAATGAGATTTGTTTCAATGGTTTCAATCACTGATGTGTGGCAAATTCTCCTGGGGCGAAAAATCTGAGAAGGGTAGGAAACGTCGAATCCAACTTCGGTTAACCAGGTGAGGGAGGAGTGTTCCGAATTCGAGCCAGGACCGGGATCGGAACATGCGAGTTATCGCTCAAGTGGGCGCTTCCCATGGTAGGAGGGTCTTGTGCAGTGCTGGCAAGTCCGCACAGTTGTGTACAGCAGAGGTGGGCAGACTGGTGCATTATGCACGGCAGCACTTTTTGGAAACTACATCTACCTTACACGTACGCACACCAGGAAAGTTTCGCTGCTGTATCCAAAGTTGCTTTCTTAGCAAACTTTCCTCTTTGCATCCATTACCCCTAAAAATCAGGTGCGATATTCTCTGTCGGTGGAAACTCTGTATGAGAACCATAAAGTCTCTCACTGAATGGGGAGCCCGATAAGCGAGTGCGCATTGGGAGATTTCTCCTAACTCATGTATGAAGGGGTTATTCTGTGCAATATAGCTTACTTTGAATGGAAAATGTACTTGCTCGTTACATTCCTCATCTCCTCCAGGCTTTTGGCCTTGGACGTGGACGTGCGTAAGAGTTGATTTGTGCAGTCCGGGGTGGAAGAGGCAGACAGGCTTGGTCAGAGGCAGCATCATATGGGGGATGTCACGTGTGTCTGCACGCATAACGTGTACAAAGTGTCCGGCAAGCAGATGGCGGGAAACTCTGCCACGGTGTGTAGGTGCACCGGGGCAGAAGTGAGAGTCAGATGAGTGATCAGGGAGGATAAAAGACATGTCAGAAGAAAAGGGTGAAGGAGTCGTAAGCGAGAGAGCATCGGTCATCTTTGAGACTGACGTGCACGACTGCACGCACGTCGGCTGCCTAGACGTGGGGGATCCTGGAGTTGTCAGGACGTTGGGGTGGAGTGGGGGCAAAACACAAACACGCACCCTAGGATAAGTGCATGATCATAAATAGTTCTTCTGGGTCTCGTCGATCATGTCGAAACAACAATGGCTTTCCTTCTTGTGCGCTACACTTGCAGCAAACTGCTGCGCATACTTACAATGTGCTGCGTCTGCTGTGCATCGTTGCAGCAACAGTAGTGAAACCCTGCGTGTGTGTGAGACCAGAGAACACCAAGCGGCGGCTGAAGGACTTCTTGCCTTGTTCCTTTCAGAGAGAGAGAGAGAGAGAGGATATAAAAACGTCAAAGGTCTCTTTTGACAGAAGATCGAGCATCAACATAAAACGATCACTCAGTTGCTAAAAGCTCGCTTCCAGATGCAGGGCACATCGTCTACTGCACGTGCTGTGCAGATTCACTTTGCATCCTAGGTGAGCCCTCAGCGGTGGCGTGAGGGACAAGGACCCCCAGACGGTCAACGAGCAGCACTTGTATGATTGGTGGAGGACTGGATACTTAAGAACACTGTTGGACCAAAATTTGTAGATGACGCTTTTACATCTTGAACAGTGACGACTGCAGACCAGCAAGTTGGCATCTTACAAGTAGCTGCAATTTAGAGTTATCGACAGACAATTTCTTTGACTTTGGGTACATGTACAAGCAGGTACAAGTGGCTAAGGTCCTCAACTATGACATATGACTTGTTGAAATTTGAGTCCATCAGATGATCAGTGAACAGCCATCCACGTTAAGCATTCCAACATCAGCTGCCTTAACACAAAGTGACACAAAAACCTGTGAGGCTGACATACTATACATACTACTATATGACATACTGACATACTGATATACTACTAATGACGTACTAAAGTATAGGTTCTTCCACGAGTGAAAAACAAGTTACCTTTCGTTACTAAATGTCTGGTTGAGCAAGGCAGTTGTCGCCCAAAAGAATCCGACATCAGATGAAACAATACAATAGAAAAGGAGTTATCTACAGATTTTGTTACGATCGGCGTGACGTCACGGCATCCAAGGTGACCTGGCACCGACAGAAAAATAGTCGGATTTTTTTTGACCAATCGTCCAAGTTGTGCTTTGACTTACTTTGGTACAGCAGTATTTTAACAAAGGGGAAGCCAAAATGAACTCTGCAGTTCTGCACCCAATTCAGCGCTTATCTGCTGCTAAGAATGAGAAAGGCGTGCAGACAAATAAAGACAATCGTCTGCTTTCTCTCATTTATTTCTGCTCGAGTTAGTGCTTTGTGAGCAGAAAAGGATCTATCTGCACCTTATAGTTGAACTGTCCCTTCCATCTCGACAGCAAGTGTCTGCCAGAGAAAAAAATCCTTAAAAAAGCACTCTTGGATTTAAGGTCTGCCCTGCTCAACGCAATTTTCTCGCCCTGCACTGGATGGCAGCACTGGGACATTTCTGGTAAGGTTGCACGACCCTTGGGATTATAGGATCCAACTTTTTTTTCGGTCCCAGCTAAGTTCAGTACTAACACAGAGACAAATTTGTCTTACTGAAGGAGAACATTTTCTTTATCTGAATTGATAAGGGGTAGCGGGAGGGTGAAATCCTCCAACTTGGCTCATCAGCTGCTTAGAGCAGAAAAAGAAGTTCCTCCTTGACTGGTGATAAACGCGTCGTAAAATTGCCATGATGTCAAGATCAGCACTAAGTTTAAAACTACTACACATACAGAAGAAAACAATACAAGTATTGCCTGGATTCGAGTTGTTTTCATCCGAAACACACTTTAGCAATCTTTTTTTCTTTTCTCTCCTTGAGCAGCCACGAGAGTCAGGTTTGTTGCCATCTTCATCATCATCAGTATTCGGTTCACGGCTTTTCCATCGGAAAGCCCACAAACACAGCTCACGAAGCTGCTGTCGCTGATGCCACCGCTGTTGCCCAGTCGGCAGTTTCTCTGGGGAGGGGGGGGGGGGAACAACCTTTTTGTTGCCGAGAGATATTTACGAATTCACTGGAAAAAGGCTTGTCCACACTTAGCCAGTGAGACAAATGGACCAGTTTGTTTGGTGCTCTCTCATTGTCCCTCTGCTGATTGTGCAGTCACGTCCTGCATTGAGTTTCCATACCAAAACAAATGTGGGGACTAGGGTCGGTTTTCCCCCACTCAAGTGAGCAAGCAGTGCCTTATCTCGCCGACAACAACGCCTTCCATAAACAAGAGAGGTGACAGCGCGACCCTACTCCCCCCCCCCAATTCTACCTGGCAATATCATGTAGGTGGATGTTGGCACACCTGGGCAGTATTTATTCAGACATACTTGGGGAAGGACGAGCCTCAATGGCCCAGACCACAATGGAACCCATCATAAACACGAGAGACGACAACACGACCGAGTAAGTGTCGACAGCGACAGTCATGTCGTGCTCGACACTTGCCAGTATTTACCCGAGATTAGAGCCAATTACTTTACCATTGATGCGTGTCACACTCATGTTCACTCCCATTTTTTGCAGGTCCGTTGACGCAGCAATAATGAGCAGAAGCCTCGTCCAAGTGTTGGCTAATTGATTTCATAAGCCGGAGCAAAAAGAATGGATCCTCACATACGCAGGGAGGTCAGCCTGGATGCCAAAGGTAGGAGGAAGTCGATCTGTTCAAGCGCGTAGAGAAGGCACGATTTGCAAGTTTGGCACGCCCGTCGTAGCTAGGCCAAACTAGTATGTAAATCTGCCAAAGACAAGGATTTGCAAACTTTCTGACGTTTGCGTAATGCTGTGAAGTCGCCTTAAGCTGTGCGAGGCTGGTGATTCTCTTACACCAAAGAATAACACGCACTGTTGGACCCAAATCTGTAGGCGACTCCTTCCCCGTCGTATTGTTTTATGTGATTTCACATTCTGCGGGCGACAACTGCCTTGCTCAACCAGACATTTAGCCACAAAAGATAATTTGTTTTTCACTTGCAGAAAAGCATCTACTTTACGTACGCCATTGTCAGCATCACAGGTTTTTGTGTCACTTTGTGTTGAGGCAGCTGATGTAGGAAAGCTTAACGTGGATGGTTGACTGATTTTCTCATGAACTCTTGAGCGCTGGTCTCAATTGAGCACCACTTATGCATGGAGTCACAGAGGAGACTGTTGCTAACCCTGGATTGCAGCTACTTCTGAGACGCCGACTTGCTGCTCTCCAGCCGTCACTGTTCAAGATGTAAAATGCGTCATCTACAGACTTCGGTCCGAGAGTGCAGGTAGCTTTTGAGCACTGTTCCGTCAAGAACGAGGATCTCATGGGTGAATATTGGCAAAAATTTCATTTTCAAAGCATCATTTAGACCCATATTTTGTTTCTTCAAACGGTGCGCGGACAAGTTTCGTCGCATGCGTGCACGATGCACGTGAATATGGTCCTCAATGCAGATAAACTTGTTTCATTCTTATGCCTGGAACATCTCGGCCTGCTACTTTCGTCCGAGTCTATACAGTTATATTTTATGTCCCATATACTGCGCATAAATTTAATACTTTCCTCGCTTTTGGGAAAAAGCACACGGAAAGGCAAATACACTTTATCATTTAATGCTAATGTGAGCAACAAAAACATGCCCCGTTAGCTTTTCTTGGTCTTGGTGTGCATAAATGGCCTTATTCCCTAAATGGATAAACCAGCCATTACCGCATTACATACGTTACTGCGCTCAATAATGCATAGCGGGGGTACTTCTGTCGGTGTAGTGTACGTGGGTCATGGCACGCGCCAGTCCGTATGCATCCTTTTGTACTCGGTCCTTGTGCAAGTCCTTGTGTACTCAGAGAGGCGCTGGAAAGTCCTTCAGCGTCAGGGCAAGAGGCGGCCTCGGGTTGACGCAGTTGGATGCAACGTGTGAGCATCACTTCTGCAGAGTCAGAGGCTGTCAACTTTTAGAGCATGGGCGCGCCCGCGCCCGCCGGCGTGAATAAGAGTGAAAGTTGTACGAGATGTCCGAGGCGATAGAGCGAAAGATTGGGAGTCGCTTTCACGAAACCTTTCCACCACGGTAGAGGCCATGAGGTCCCCTCTGTCTGCACATCAAAGGCCGCACGGAGCCTTGTCATGTGAGCGAGGTCGGTGTCTCGGTACCAATCAGTTGGTCGGAAATAAAAGAGACGTCGTTGTACTCTCAGGCATCTCTCTGTTCGTCGTCACGTGGCTGCCAGAGAGGAACGTCCACTACTTTTGGAACATTTCGGGTGAGGAAGAACTGTTTGTCGACGAACTCTGTGTTATTTTACACCTTAAAGGTTTTTTTTTCCTCCGCTGCACAAAAAAGAGCCTTTTTTCTTCGTTTGAAGCATCGTGACAGCAGCAGTTTCAGAGAAGGAATGGGCCTCTCTACAGAGGCATAAAAAAGGGCATTTCATGCAAAAGAATGCAGTCCTCCCTCGTGTTTCGCCTCCTCCGGTTTGCTTTTCCTTGATAAGACCGTCTTCGCCTCCAGAAATGCTTCCTATCTCTCGCCTTGTCACGGTTATTTGGCAGATAACACTTCTCTATACGACACAGCTTTATTCAGGCCATGGTGAGAACATGGGCTCATGAGCCACGCGCGGCCAGCCTCGTTCTTCAAGAGCACCATCGACGACTCCAGCTACACGCGGAGTCCAGCACCGTCGTCCTGGTCTCCCTCGCCTCGAACCAATCTCTCTTAAGGTGTGCGCACCTTTCCCCGGAAAATTAATTACTTCTTCATCTCCTTGTGTGCCAGGATTCGCAGATAAGGTGGAGAGAGAGAGAGAGAGAAGTGGGTAGCATGAGCAAGGAGCAGCCTTATTTGAGAGAAGAAGTGCTCTTCAAGACTCGCTGGGAATGCTGTCTCACCTTCCCCCATCTCTTTCCTCCCCCCGATCTCTATAGTCGTCGACCTTTTCCAGGCGAGAAGAAAATTCCTCACATGCAAGGGTCCAAACCTTTCTTCTCTTCCCCTGGAGGACGTGGATTTCTCATTCCTCCCGGGTGACAAAGATCTACAGCGTCTCTGTTGCTGTATTCACTCCCTCCACCCTCGTCTTCTCTCATCTATTGTTTATCCCCCTTCTTCCCCCGCCCAAAGTAGGTGGCATTTGGGGCCGAGTGTCTTATTCACGTAGTTCTTGGCCGCTGCAGCCAAGTCGTGCTAATAAGCGCCGGCGAATTGCCAAGTTCTCCCCCAATGATGTTGGCGGAAAAGATGACCCAGCTTTGTTTCTCTGCCTTTTTTGCCAAAAGAAACGCCGTCTCTGTGTTTTGTCGGCTCGGCAAGCAGAGTTGGCATTTGCGTGAAATTGCAATTACATTTGCCTGTTGGAGCTGCTCGTCAAAGGGTTGGAGCACCTCTTTGTCTCATTGGAATGTTGGATGTGCGTCATTGCCCCGAGAATGGCCACGGATTTGATGCTTCATCCACATCACCATGAAGACGGTCTTGTCTTTTATGGACACGCTCACTCTATCGAGCACAGTAAAGAGGGTGACGGTTTCATAGCAGTGCAGTGGGTGTTTCTGCCGCAGCAGCTTCCTTGACGAGTGCTTTCTCTCTCTCTCTCTCTCTGTGTATTGCGCGCTCACTCTCTGGCAATCGTCTCAGTTGACTCGGAGTTGGAGAAGAGGTCGGAGTCGATGACTTCTTGGCTGGCCACGTGGGTTTTTCGTGGTGTTGGTGAATTTTGACCAAGCCATCACTGAGTGTGTGAAGTGAAGCAATCTGGGCCTGTTTCCATATTTGTGACACACATTGTGCTGAGATCCAAGTCCTCGACCAGTCAGATCTGCCCAAGGTAAGAGTGTCCGAATGAATGATTTGCTTGAGTCAAGTGACGCAACTGTTGTCGTAAAGCTACGAATCACGTCACATCCCTCATATTTGGTGCTTTCTGCTCTGCCATTGGGCACTTCTTTCTGGTCTCATCTGACCACTGAGAAACATCAGAGCCCCACGGGACACCACCTTGAGAGCACCACCGTGCTAACGACTGCTTTTTGCTTATGCACCCCCTACTTGTGTCCCCCACCACCAAAAAAAAGAAAACGAGCTCTGTGGAAAAGAATCTCCCAAGAAGTAAACTTTTATCATACGTTTGTCACATTCCCTCTTCGTATCATGGATATGGAAAGGAAACGTGCTTTGAATCTGTAGTATGAGGATGCACAGTTAGCACACGTTACTTCACACATTAAGCACGCGGCTTCGACATCTAAAGGCTCAGTGCAGACGTTGTTGGGAGCTCTGACGTGCGCGTACATTCACGTTAGAGGCTGCAGTGTCTTTTGTGTCCCTGCCATGGTGAGTTACAGTGCTGACGTGAAGTGAAAGCTATCTGACTCCCCTGGATCTGGCGTCCGCATATCTGATGCATACTCGAATGTCGTCCACATTAAAGTCGGCAAGTGCAAGCCCTCCTTTGTCTCCCTCCCCCCCCCTCCCCCATGCCTGCACGCAGCAGGTACGTGTACGGGAGTGCCAAGGACTTCCCGTTGAAATCAGGAGGACGAGTTAGTGGAGCACAAAAAACGCTCCGCCCCGAGGCGCACGTTGAGCTACTTGGCAAGCATCCACTTGATCTATATAATCTTTTTCTCTCCTGATTTGTGTGTACACTCATGCAAAACAGCCAAAAAAAGCTGTAACGTAAACTACATAGTTTGACTGTTAACCTTGCTTTTGGAGGGGGTGTGTGGCACTAGTGAATCCCCTGGCATTGCTTGGAAATCCATCACGATGCTGTTCTCTGTTTTTGTAGAGAAAAACCCAGAGGTCGACTGCACCCGATGTATCATTGTTAGCGTTCGTCTGGAGTAGAGATACGTACAGTAAAAAAACTTCCTCCCTACCAGCTATATCTATCTGCTACGAACCTTACTTGAGGATGAGCGAAATTACGTACTGTACGCTCACACGTGTGTTGACATTCTTTCCGCTTAAGATGACATCCTGCGCGAGAGAAAGTAAATATTGGGGCGGCCCACACTTAAACAGTCTACATAGCGCGTCGCTATATCTTACTCATGTAAAAGGATGCGCAGGAAGCTTCTTTCAATTTGAAAGCTTTAATCCGGGACGTTGCCTCAGAGCGCCGCACATATTACAACGTCCTTGGAGGAGCAACGGACTCAGCACTGGGGGTTCTGCGCACATAATTACGAGCGTGAATGAGACAGTCAAAACACAGGGTGGACCAAGAAAAAAAATCGATGAAACTACAGCCGCATTGCTCACCCGGCTTGTTTGGATGAGGAGATTCAAAATTTCTATATGCAAAATTTCGTGCAGATCCCACCGAGGTCAAGAGAGTTATGACCTGGCAAAGGCTTGAAAGTCACTTTTCATTCAATTTGTCGGATGGACGTCGATAGAGTGCAATTTCTAAGACCCACAAACCTGACGGGGAAAGCTAAAAATTTTTCACCTGCAGCAAGATTTTTCAAATCGGGCCAGAAATAACAACGATTATTACACACGTAAGTCAAATGTCAACATTGCAGCATTTTCCGGCACGTGTTTAAACAGGGGCAAGAATGCCATGGAAAAATTATGTTTTACTTCAGAATGTCAAAGGCACTTGCTGGGCCCATGTATGCAAAATTATTTTCGCAAACGAAAATGATGACTCTTCTCTTTCGAATGAGCAGGGTCACGTCTTTGTACGTTCTACACAGGCTGAGCAAAAAATAAGCCACTCTACTTTGGGTCCACCCTGTTTATGTGAGGCATGACATTGTATTAAAGCATAAAAAGGGCAGCGTCCAATAATAAATGGTGGTTGCTATGTCTCAAAAGGGATTTTTCAGTCCCTTCTCGTTCTCGCTCGCACTCACAATTGAAAGAAAGTTCAATACTGTGGTGTAGAAATATGCGCTGAACACACTGTGCGCTTTCTTTACTACGCTTTTTCGTCAAAAAATATGAATAACCCACCCAGTTGATGCCCTCGCTTTAATGAGGTCAAAAGTGTTTTATGAAACTTGTGAAAAATATGGACTTACTACATCTTTGTACATTGTATTGTGAGAGACATAAGTCTGGAAACACCTTGATGCGCAACGGCTTGCGGTCAATTGCTGCAAAGTTGCTTACTCTATGACATCATTGTAGCAATGATGACAGTCAGGAGGTCTCTTTCACTTTAGCATTATTATGATATTGTAATTCATATTCCATATTTTGGCATTGTATTATTTTTTAAAAGCTTGGTCACCACAATGGCTTCCACTTTGACCGACTTGGTACAGTCCGTGCCGCGGCAATGCAAGGCTGTGATCAAGGCCTGAGGGGTCCAAACAAAGTCTAAAGTTGTGTTTGAGGGCTTTTGAAAAAATAGTTGCAATTTTCAATCACGTCAATGAGCAAAAGAGAGAATCGTGTATATTACAAAAGAGTTCAAACTGGAAGAGTCAAAGCCACTCATTTCAGGTTCGCAGCCAAATGGGATTCTGTACGATGAGTCCCATTGCTGCTTTGTCAGGCGCTATGTTATAAATTATTTTCAACAGCTTATACGCTAATAACATCAGAGTGGAGACAAAATTATTCATCATTTATTCCTAAAAGAAAACCCTCTAGGTAACCTTCCTAGGTATTTCCAGACTTATGTCCCTCACTGTACTTCTGTGTCCGTCGCTGATCGAAATTTAAATTTTATTCAGAAATGTGCGAGTGGTGAACAAAGCAATAAAAAAATGGAATTTCCCAACCCAAACTAGAAGTTTCATGAGAATGTTTCGTAGCTCAAAAACACAAAACTGTGTAATTAAGCTCAGGTTCAACTAGCGAGGAAGAACGTACTATTTTTGTTTTTTTATTCAGCATTGCAAACAACTGAGATCAGGTACACCTTGGGTAAGGAATCGTCGTGCTGAACATCACTCTCGTGTTGAGTTGCCAAATTTCAGTACGACGCGTAAATCCAGCCCAGATAACCTCAGTCGTTATTTTTATAAAGGTCGCTCACGTTCCTTTCAGTTCCGTGCTGTGTGAGTACAAATTGTGTGTACTTATTTTCTCCCTATGCAGGTGGACGTCTCTTAAGTAGCCTCTGAGCAACATATGTTATTGCCTAACAAAATACTCTTGTCCATTAGTTACTGTCAAGAAGAGAGGTGCTGTGTGGTTGTAAGTGAAGAAAATAAAGCTATCGCGTCCTACTTAGACCGTCCGAACCGGAGTACTCGCCGAATGGTTGGTTCACGGTAATGGCAGTCCTGGAGCCGCCCAACTGCGCTCGTTTCAACGCCTCATTACACGTACATATGGTACTCGGCACACAGTTTGGTGAGATTGACCTGCTGCACAGAAAGTAAGTCAGTCATATCTGAAAGGATCATTTCCTTCCTGGAGAAGTACTTAAACTATGATATCATCTTGCACTACTGTCAGTCCGTTGTCATGGAGAAGTGCCCTCACTGTTCTAAGGTGAGGCACGCGTTAAGTCTCTATCAGCGTTCACACCGCTCAGCCCCAGACATACAGTAGTGTACGTACAGTACTGTACGTACTTCGCCAACACCACCCTTTTGTTGGCACTCCACTGCTTCTGCCCCATCCGCTATGGGCTCATCCCATGAGGTAGCAAAATGCTACATAGGTCGGCCAGTCTACATAGGCCCAAATAATAAAGACTTCACAGAGTGAAAGCACATCATAGCGTCATTTCAGGCCTCTACAGCGTATCAAACTTATGCGCCACTGTGTTTGCTACTGCGCACTCATAGTTACACGCTGCTTACGCTCCGTCGTCGGAAGGCACTCGTTCAAAACCGTGTAACGCCGGCATTTTCATTGTCCGTACAGACCTCGATATAAGCTTATGTACATGTACTCACCCCACGACAACATAACGAGTACCAAAGTAGGAAAGTGCACTGTCTTACTCTTGTAAGCGCTGGCAGCTGGCAGCAATCTCAAAAAAGTTTGCTCATCCTTTACGTTGGCCTCCTCTCTCTATCTTTTGGTTCTACCCCATAAATAATGAACCACGAAAGAGCATCATCCCCCCCCTACGTTATCTATCTCAAAACTTGGACAGATGAGCTGGCGAAGGATGACGGAAAGAACCATGGGGTCTATGGAAATTTGTACCACTGTGATCCCTTCTTTGTACGTTATGGGAGTACAATAAAAACCTTCTTACATCAGATTGTCCATTTTGCATTCACACTGAGGAGGTCTGGAAAAGAACTACTTTTCCACCCTCCTGAAAGTCCTGAGAGCGGGTGGAACAGTCGAGGTCAGGACTCCTAAGGCACTACCAAAAAAAAGATGCAGCCACCAACATATGGGACGTGCAGTAACGTAGGCTGTGCCAGCGATCGGAGTGACCGGAGCCGTCAAGGTGATGATCAGAGTGACCAGAGCAAGATGAGAGAACTTAGAGCTGCTAAAGCAGAGCCATCGAAGGGGCATTGGAAGTGACTGGAGCATGGCAAAATGGACAATTTTGCGTCAAACATGGTTCATGCATTTGGCACGTGGCATTTTACAGACGCTCGGTCTCTGCAGTCCTTATTGCTGCCCTCGTTCCTCAAGCAGCGAAGCTTTTAGACTGCACAGATCTCGCGTTCGCAAGATGTTGCTTCGCCAAATGAACGTAACGTACTATTTTTTCTATTCCTCCATGCTGATGTAGCTGTGTACTGTACTGTGCAGACAAATTGTCCATTTGGTGAGGGGAATCTCCAAACCTGCACAGAGCATCAGTCACTGTGTACGCGAAGATTTCTTTGTTCTTTTTTCGATTTATCTGTTGTACCACAACTGCGTCCTTTTTTATGCAGGCCTGGAAAAATGATTGCTTGACGAAAAAAAGTCTGCGCTTATTTGCACACACGACTTAGCATCCATGCCTGAATCTGACTCAAGCGGAGAGGAAACAGACTTTGGTACAAAAGAGTTGACTTGTAAGAACTACGTTCAGTGAGTGGAAAAGTACGACATCCACAGCCGCAGAAGCAGATAAATATACAAACAAACATTTGCCATTTATTTTGCTTTTACCATGACTCGATTAGTAGGCAACTGCCACGTTAACAATCCTCTGGCAGTTCATCTTGTCAGTTCTCGTTGGAAGTTTGTTCCCCCCTCCATGAATCCCCCTCCCTGTCTTCACCTTTCCGGGGGAGCAAAGATCAGTCAGCCTCTTCCATCCCAGGTTTGGTCTCCGTCAGTCCTGTAAAAGTTTTTTTTGTAGTAATTACTATACTTTCCCTCGTTTTTTGTGCTTGCGCATTGTTGACAGGAGGGGGCGGGGGGAGCAGCGACGTCTCGATCCCCCACAATCGTCCCCGGAGACATCCCCCACCTCCCGCCACTATGCCAAGTTACATCCTTACCGGTCCACTGGTCCCGAAGGGAGATGCTGTCCTGACAAACAAACGTCACGCTTTTAGCAACACTACTTGTGCCTCACACTGCGACACTCCCCGGCAATTTTTTGTTGCGCACACGACTGCCTCTCTCTACATACGCTCCTCGGGGTGTCTTCCATCAACTTCTCCGGGATGAATCATTTCCCATTGTGTAAGCGGAGTCTGCTGGCGTTTATTGCAGCAATTCTTCCCTTTGCCGTCGCCCCTGCCATCATCCCCGAGCTTTAGTAAGTGAGGGGAAAGCCAACAATGGGTCACACATGAGAATTCGGCGCGTTCTCATTTGCGCCAAAAAATTTATTGCTCCAGGGACGCCACAACGGGGAAACATAAGTTAGGAACAGACGAGTAAGAAAGGAATTGCTGGAATGTTGAAAAATGTTCCCCACCTCCGGACTAAGAAAGGCTTGATTCACCTCTTCCCAATGCCTTGCCAATGTCGCACTCTTTTTACCCAGTCGGGACCTTTGCTAGTGGCGCATTCATTTGTGAAGTTTTTGCTGCTCACGCAACTTTTGCTGAAAAGCTCTTTTCAGAGGTTTTTTTTGCGTCTGAGGCACTTCCAACTTGAACAGAAAAATCTAAATTCTTCTAGGACCAGCCAGAGACCAAGAGCGTCATTTCTGCACTGAAATATGATCAGCAGGGGAAGTTATTCTTTCTCCCTCCATCCTCGCTGGCGTCGTTATACAGTAGTAGCCGCTTATAAGAACACCATCCGTGCTAGGCCAAAACGTTCTTATTACCGACCTGACCTTGTTCATAAGAATTAACATCGTACGAAGCGTAATCGAATGACCTTGAGAAAAGGCTTATGCAGTCATTCTGCCTCGAGAGTGAGAGAATTTGATGTGTTTGCTATTAGTTCTTTTGCCCAAACTCGTCTTACTCATGTTTGGACTTCGAAATTCTCAAAATTACGCAGATTATTACAAATTTTGGAGGAAAATCGTTCTTATAAGCGGCTTTGAGCGGCGGAATTCACTACATAAAGTGTATTTTAATTCTGTTCAGGAGAAATCTGTTCTTACATGAGGCTTCTACTGTAGTGGTCTTGTTTTTTAGCTGATTTTGTTCCGGACTACTTATGTCACTTCATAGCAGCTGTTTTTAATGCCTGACCAGAGTCACCTACGTGGCTGAGTCTTTGCGTCACTACCGTATGAAGCATGAACATGACATTTGGACGCTCTGGTCCATCAACAGCAACATCTGTTGCAGTCTTTCCCTCTATCGATGTCCTGTTACGAATCTGCAGCTCGACGTTCCAGGATTATCCTTCGATCGAACACCATAGACGAGTCACGACCCAGAGGGAGGGGGGGGGAAATGTGTAATATAACGAAAGGATCTGAGTTCATTAACGACAGCAGCTCTTATTCTCTCTCTCTGTCCCTAAAGCTTTAGGGGAAGTGAGGAAAGGTAATAATGAAAGATGGAAGAACAAAAAAAAGTCCTTCACAAATGTCTTCGTATAAGTTCACGAGCTTTCACTGCTGGAAACTGTTGGTTCTCATTCGAAGTTTTCGTCGGTCTCCAGCCGAGGCTGTCATCCGTCCTCCTAGAAATCGTCCGGGGAGAGAATAATAACGTCCTCGACAGTGTGGTGCGAGTAACGCGTACATGTACTGCGAGTAGAAGGGCGCCTTCTTCCGGTCGTCGCTAATCTACCCGGTCGAGAGCACAGCCATATCGGCAACTGAGCGGAAAATTGCAACACATGGCAGAAGCAACACCACATTTAGTGCGCGCACATTCTCTTTTGCCAAGTAAGCTGTTCGGTCATGTGGGTCCACATACGTACGCATCAATGCTCTCTCCAGCCCCAAGGTTTCCGCCTTAGTCAGCTCTAATCCCCATTATCCACGGTAGAGTCAGACTCCTCGTAGCAGCCGAGGATAGAGACAAATTCTTCACCAGGCACGCCAAATCTTCAGCAATGAGCGTGACGCATAATGTTTTTGTCCCATCGACGTCGCTGCATGCAGTGCGCGTTCAGCGCTGACTGTGAGCATACAGTGCGTATGTACGTACATGCGCAGGAGGGGGAATGCGTTCTATTGCTTTCCCCAATCCCACATCTCGACACAAAGAAGGTATGAGATTGTAAATGGGCCTTTGTTTTCATCCTCTTTATCCTCGTCTCTCTTCTCCCATGTGCACGCGCGTGCTTGGAGGGGCTTTTGGGACTTGATGGCCCATGAGGGGGGAGGGGGGAAGCCTTCAACATTCATTCAGACATTCAGCGGATTCGAATCCAGGCTTCACTGGTAAAAGTTTCGATGTGTCGTTCGGAGCCTCCATAGAGTTGTTTTATCGGCGGTTGCGTCTCGGCCGCCACCGTCATCAAGACCCACGACGTTAACGTCTTCTCTTCATTTCTTTCCAGGTCCGCTGGGCAATCCCATAGGAGGCGTTTCCAGCACATCTGGCGGTGTTGGTGCTGGAGCAAACAGTGGTGCTAATTCGCAGTCTGCTTCAAGAGAAAATCTATGCGAGGAATGCGTCCAAAACCCTTTGGATCTGATTGACGCCTCGATCCAAGTACGTATTGATGAAGCTGCACAACAGCGTCCCCGTAGCACACCCTGATGCCGCAGGAGAACGGACGTGTCGTACGTACCGTGCGGCAGCGCAGCTGTGTTCGAGCCCATTCCCATGCACGTGCAATGGAAAGGGGCAAACGTTGTACTCAAAGAGATCAGGCCTAAGCATTAGGACAACCTTATCTCCACCATGCAAGACTATCCATGTAAGAGATCCAGGAAAGAGGTCCTCGTCCCGTCCTCGTCCTTTTCCCCCTACCCTAAATCGAGACAACCTTTTCCAAGACCCACAATCATTCGCCCCCAGGTCAACAAGATGTTTCCTTCCCTTTGTTTCAGACTACGTGCGTGTGAGTGTTACAGTCAGTACCCGAAATCAGTGACTGATTCCACATCATTTCTCCTCACTCTACGTCAGGTCAACAAGTCAGACTGACTTGACTGTGTAGGGTTAAATCGATGTTCAGCCCTGACTTGATGACTTTATTTTAAAGTAAACCATTTTTGGAGGGCGGAAAAGAGGGTTTACTAAATGAAGTCAAAACTCCTGACCAAAAAAACAGAAAAAATGTCATTGAAACCGAAGTTTTTGTCTCGTACCTCTTGCATCAAGCAAGAGGTCACGATGTACACCATGGCCATATTCGACTTCATGAGACCGGCACCACTTTTTCGACTCAACGAACCAAAATGTTATTTGCGTACCCGGATTTGGGGGTGCCATTGGCAACTCATGAGGGGAGGGATGAGTTGATTCTAGGATTTGCCCCAAATAGCCCCCCCCCCCTTTTCAACGCATCTGCTATTTAATGCTTACTCGACATTTTTTAAAGTCCAGGAATAGGCCTCTCATGTAAGGACAACCAATTAGTCTGAGGCTTTAACTTTACCATCACTTTCAACGTGACTTATAAGTCTCTAATGTTAGGACAGCAAATATACTGCACTTGCGAAGCTTCAATGTTGTGAAATTAGATCTGCTCGGCTAAACAAAGAGCAAATGTCATGAAAGCCGGAGAGTGAGGCTGTAACACTCATTGTCGTGATCACGAGCCTGTAATGCTACGATGACGAATTCAGCTTGGTTACAGAAAAGCTATTTATGGGGGGATCGATGGCATCAGAAAATTTCCGAGGGAATATCACTTTTCTGAAGGCCGAAGAAAACCTACTCTTCTCAGATATTAGGTTTTCTTTACCATTCGTAAATGCAAGCAGGGGGATGAAAAAGGAGTATTTGTCTCACATAAAAAAAGGAAAAGCTATCCTCACTTTCAAAATTTCACTTATTCTTGAGTGAGCCTTGAACACTTTTTTTCACCAGGAATGAGTGAAAAAAAGTGTTACGAGGCTCTCGAGAGGATCAGAGTGAAATAGTGCGAGTGAGAATAACTCTTATTTTTGTCAAACACCTAATTTTCTTTAACTAATTGACTTCATTCACGGTCCATTTGCAGCACTGTCATTCCCCCAAGATCAGATCCAGAATATGAATTTTTGTCAGTGCTCAACGGTAGAAAAGTAGGTCGAAAATCAAAGAAAAAATTACTTTTTCTCACTGATTTCCAGTAAAAAAGTAGATTATTTAACGAATATGCACTTTCATGACGCTTTGCTGAGCCAATGCGTCAATTGACTGTTTCCGGGCACGGACTGTAACTATATAAATACCATGGATATAGAGCCTATGTATCTTGTCCCCTTTCTTTGTGTGGGGTTACGCTAAGTATTACAAGAGACGTTGAGCAAAGTAGGAAAGCAATATGGTTGAGATAGCAGCCCAGCTGAAAAACAGTTTGCATACGCTCAATGCACAATTCATGGTAAACATTATGTTTCAAAAGACCTTCGAGGCGATCATCCATCAACGAGATAAATGAACTCATGCCATTCGCATCGTACATAATAGCGACAGGTACAGTGCGGTATTTGCTTTTCTTTTTACAGTGTATCATTGTATTCACTTACTGTACAGCTGGGAATGTGCACATTGCACTGGTCGAAAATCACTACGGCTAAGCAGTTGTATCACTGTGCGCAGCCCAAGATACATTTTCTTTTGTTTCAACTTGTGCTCCTCGAACCAGGTGGATCTCAGCGACTCCGAGGAAGAGTCTGGTCCAGTTGGTCCATCTGCATCCGAGGTCGGCGGCGGGGACGGCGGCGAGGATGCTGCTATGGGCCGCTCACGAGGACGCGGTGGAGAGCTCGGCGTCAACAAGCGCGGCACGCCGCTCTACTCCAGAGAGGACATCCGTGAGCAATACTGCATCAACGACAAGGAGCTGCAAGTGCTTGACAAGAGCCAGAGAAAGAGCCTGCTAGGATGCTTCTCCAATCAGGGCCAGGTAGGTCGTACCTGTGGTCTTCGCCGGCGTGCGGTGGGCAAGAAGTCCCCCGTGAGCATGGTGGAGTCTGGGACCGAACCCAATGTTCGTTCTCTTGTCGGGACATTCCTCGTCCTCATTTCATGAGACGCTATCATTTGTCTTTTCCACCAAACTGCCCAATTCTTTTCTTACTTTTCTGAAAACTCGATCTCCAGATTAATGATGTTTGGGAAGGAGATAAAGCTTGTGTGCAAGGTGAAAGCAGCCAAAAAGTGAAGTCTTCTACCTACATACTCGCCTTCCATTCGCATGATTATGAGTCTTCCGGTGCAGCAGCCTCAAATTTGGGTTTACAGCTGCACAAAAAGTTTGGCTATTGCCCTTGAGCTTGACATCGAATGCTGCCTGATATCGACCCCTCACGCAGTGCAGTCGACTTCTGCGTCACTGCTGAGTAGTGATGCCAACAAGCCGAATTTTTTTGGCGATGCGATCCGATCCGAGTCATGAGGACCTTGGGTCCAAGTCGGTACCGAGTCAGGGCATTCCGAGTCAACAGCTGGCAATCCAAGCTGAAAACGAGCTGGGGCATTCGAAGCTGATACTGAGTCAGAACTGAGTCAACACCTGCTCAACCAAACCTACCAAAATCAGTTGCTTTGCAAACTTTATGCGAGCACCCAGAATGAGAGCAAAATTTGCCACAACCTGACTTAGTGTGCTAGGCCGCCCTGCACCGCGTGGCAGAAATTCAATAGCTACAATTCAAATCACTAAACGAGTCAGCTCACAAGCCGAGTCATGCCATGCAAGCGAGTCGTGTCGGGCCCCGACTCAGCTCGACTCTTTTTGGCGAGTCGAACCGAGTCTTTGGCATCACTACTGCTGAGACATTGGCAAGACCGCTGAGAAGGAGGACGCTTCAGCTGTGTGTTCTGAGAAGAGTCTGATGACCGAGCAACTGGGACCCATCTATCAATCCACTCTTGGTTTACGTGTGTGTGTGTGTGTGTGTGTGTGTG
>JAAUXU010130018.1_pt1 | contig 32572 bp, 30 predicted proteins | sample 7278151 | NCBI WGS metagenome assembly JAAUXU01 (sample SAMN14350113, study PRJNA611818) | marine sediment metagenome | isolation source: surface marine sediment (1.8m) | place: French Polynesia: Moorea | collected 2018-08 | reverse complement strand
CTCATCACTTCCCTCCCGCCGGCCCCCTGCCTAGATCCCCCGCGCGGGGCGGCGGGGCCCCCCCCCCCCCCCCATCTCGCCCTGCGGGGGGGGGCGGGGGGGGGGGGGGGCGCCCGCCGGCCCGCCCCCCCCCCCCCCCCCCCCCGCCCCACCAAGCCCCCCCGCCCCCCCCCCCCCCCGGACGACCACGCCCCCCCGCCGCCCCCCCGCCCCCCCCCCCCCCCCCCCCCCCCCCCCGCCGCGGGGATTATTTTCCGACTGTGATTTCTTGTTTGCTAGTGCAACTTGCCGAAAATAAAGAAAAAAAAGATGAATATTGCCTTGAGAAAGAAACAGCTTGGGAATTTCCTACTATAAAAGTGTTTTTTTCCCGCCGAGGCACCCGACAAAATTGTGTCTTCTTCTCCTCGCCACAGACGTTTTCTCTGTCTCCCCTTTCCTCTTTCTTCGAGGACTTGACTGTTTTTCCCCCCGGGGAAAGGAAATTTTCCTTCTTTCTTTGCGAATTGTTTTTTTAAGGCCTTCTTTTCCCTCCTTTACAGAAATCGTCCGTCTGCTGATGTCGATGCAAGTTGACAGGGTGAACCAGCAGAGGATCTTCTGGAGTGGGAATTACCTCAACCCCAACTCGATCGAGTACCAGACGCTCGAGGGAGAGGCCAATTACGCGGTGAGAAAAGTCGCGCGGACTTGGCTGTGTTTGTCGACGACGTTTATTACTTCGGCTCGAAACTTGTTGGAAAGTCTGAAGCCACAGCTGAGACGAACAGCGGCCACTTCGCAACGTCTGCCCAATTTTCCCTGGCCCCAAAGTGCAATTTGGCCCCTGGGAATCGGTCGGTGGTCGCGGCCGCGGCCGCGGCCGCCGTGGCCACCTGCATGCTCTGCACGTAGCCCCCGTCTCCCAATGCATCTGCTTCAGTCCCGTAGGATGCACTGCCAAGCAGGAAAGCGGTTTCCTCGCCTGCCCGAACCGTTGCGGCCAAAGGCTGCGCGCGGTTATAGCAGTAAAACCTAACCTTTTTCCTGTACACTGTATTACTTGCATATGATGAATGCTCATTGGTCTCTGCTTCGTCCTCTTATTTTGGTCGTACTTTGGTCTCGGGGCACAACTTAGGGTCATAGCAGAGAACAAAAGTGCATGCAGAACTTCCCGCCTCAAGTAGGTCGTGCTGCTCGTACTGCGACACCCCAAACTTTTAGTAGCTGAGCTGGAAGAAATAGGCCTATTTACTCGCACTGCACTTGGTTCGGCACTTTCCCCCTTTAATGGAATTATACGTGACGTGTTTGTGTCCTCAGATCGACTCTTCATTGGCACTGACCTCCCTGAACGACGTCTACTTCTCCAACACGATCAATCGCTTCTTTCCGCTGAACGGCAAGGTGACCGTGAACGCCACCGTCGACCTCTTGGCCAACGCTTACACGAAATCACCCCTGGTCAAGCGAGACGTGCAGAGAAAGCTCATCAAGGTCATTCAGGTGAGTATTCAAAGAAGCACCTTTGTAGGATGTGCATAAGGATCTAACACCCCCCCCCCGTCCCTCCCTCCTGTTTTTTATACAAACACACCCCTCACACACCTTTTCGGCATTTCGCTCCCTGCGGCGGGTATAAACTGAGTTACCATGAAAAGAGCTTGAACGTGCGGCTTCCTCGACCATTCACTGACTGGGCATTGTGGCATAAACACGCCCCGCCCGAAGCGCCCAGAAATGGAGAAAGTGTTGTATTGTCATGCAAATCTGGGGTTTGTGCTGATCGTATGAAGTCCACGCCGAGAAAGGTCGGGATCCAAGGTACTCTGGAGGTTGGGAGCTCCTTCCACAATAATTGGAGTTGCCTCTTTTGCTTCTTCTTCCAAGGTGTCGAGCACGAGACACGCAGAGAGTCCTGTTTTCACGCCTTCTGTGCGGAAATTGGAGATTCCCTTCAGAAAATCCTTATCGTGTTTGGAAAATTGTGATGTGCTCCTGGCCTGGAAAGTAGGAAGTTGGCAAGAAAACATTCCACGAGATGCAAGACAGAACTGATTCATCACGTTGGCTTTCACATATGCTGAGGAGCGCAGGGTTTTTTTCTCTTGCTTGTTTCTTATCCGCGCAAGATCCAGCACATTTTTTATCAGGCGAGGCAGAAAAAATGTGGACGCCAGGGCCGTTATGGTCGCATGAAAGACCTCAAAACAGCAGCGCCGCATATTTCATGAGCTCAAATCCTGTTCGTAAATCCCCCTAGGCAGAAGTCCCCCCGTCCTCCCTTCCCGTCCTCCCTCCCGTCCTCTGTCCCTCTGTTCTGAAATTTTCATTCGAGGCTCCTTTATAAGGAGATTAATTGTCAATCCTTCCTCCTTTCTTTGTCAACGGATGTCCCGAGGAAACATTTGCATAATGTGTGAGTACGAGTAATTCTCTTTGAGGGTCCCCCGTATTAAGTTTTTGGCTGTGAAAAGGAGACTCCTTCCTTCTCTTTTTTTGGCAAGTCGTAAAAGTTGGTGGAGGCTATTTTGGAGAGAACTTTGGTAGGGAAATTTCGACCGTAGCGGGCAGATTAGCAGCCTTTCTTTGCTTGGCAATTACCCTTTTTTTGAGTGCGCATTTGGGCTGTTTCATTGACTCCACTTCAACCCTTCCCTAGTTGGCCCAGAAATGATTTTTCGGTTCCCTCGGTGTTGACGGTGGTCTTTGGCTGCAGCACTTGCAAGGTGGGCCACCACAGCAACCTTCACGGCGTCTGTACCGACGCTTCGGTGGAGAAGTGCAGCAACTGTTACTTCGTTGGCGATTGCATTTCGCCTTTGCCACCCGCTGGGTAAGGTGCGGTAGCAACGCCATCTTTCTTTGGTTTATCCAGCTACGGCATGAGAGAGAACGTGAAAAATTAGTGATGAAACATGGCAAATCGAGGGCGAATTATGTCATTTATTAATTTTCGGCGTGTCATCCAACCCCTGTCTTTATGTAGGTGTGTCATTCAGAACTGAGGCAACATCTCTATGTTATTCTTATTTTTCTGTCTCCATCTTCCACTGCAGGCTTCTGGCTGAAACTTTTCAGAAAGTGTTGCCACATTCAAATCGTTGTATTGATGCCAAATAGACAAAAACTTCACTTAACAAACACGTACTGAAAGAGATAGATGCAAAAAGTTGCAACATAGCTGAGACGACCTGTGCATATGACATTGGGGGCCTTAACACCAGAGGAATGTCAAAAGACACATTGTAGTTTACGTCACGTATGTTTTTTCCTCACTGCTAACGGCAGCTTTATGGCAGGTTTATAACCTTCTTTGTCATAACTTTTTTCCGCCAGCTTTATAAGGTATCAAGATGCTTTTTGTCGCCGTCTTCTCGGGGGGATGGATAGGGAAAATACAACTTCACCGTCGGCGAGGGAACCGTTCTTGATTATCCCTTTATCTCGGAAAGCCGAGCCAAGATTTTTGACTGGAGGGAAGGCTATCAACGTCAGCATCCCGGCCGGGTCTTCTCCAGCGGGTGTCGCAAGCCGACAGCGACGTCACGTCCACCAGTGGCGACGCTGTCGGGACGTAAAACGCTTATTCCACCGCCACGTGGTGACCAAGACGTTGAGAGAAACCGTGATTCGTACGAGGAGTAGCTCGACGAGACTTCCATCGGGGACGTACAAGGAGTCGTTGTCTGGTACAAGAACCGGGAAAAGGACACCTCCAGATGGGGAGACGGAGAGAGCTCTTGGCATTGAGAACATTGCTTTCTGGCTGGCGAGGCAGCCAAGAGAGCAGGATGGAGGCAATTTTAGGCATTAATCGGACAGGAGGGGAGCAACGTGAGCGAAAGTCACGCTGCCAGATGCTGAGTGGGAGAAGGTCTCGAGGAGGATGGAGGCCAGATGGATTTGTCTGCTTTATACGACTGGGTGCAGTGCGTTGTCACTTTCGGTACAAGTCCCAATGAGGCAGCGCAGCGGTCCAAAATTGGCACCGATCTCTGTCCAAGACTCTTTGCAGTCCGTATGCTGCGCAGTGCTGCACGTCCTGTTCGTCGTCCCTATTGAGACACTCCTTACCCTCTTCTTTTTTCGTCGTAGGCCCGGGGCAACAATATCGGAAACGGCAACCTGTACGTGGACGGTCCGTTGAACCCGATCCCCGGCGTGGCGGACCTGGACGAGTGCGCCGATCCGGCGCTTCACGATTGCGGCACTGACGCCGACTGCGTCAATCAATTTGGAGGCTTTGCGTGCGTCTGCAAGCCCGGATTCGGAGACCGGTTCGCCGACGACCCCGAGCGCGCCGGACGCTACTGCCTCAGCTGCTCCAAGGACTACTGCTACGGCAGGGGCGTCTGCACGGTGGACGACAAGCAGGAGAAGACGTGCCAGTGAGTAGCAACATTTTTTTTCAGGGCGTGTTTGCACATCCGATTTGGTAGGCATTGGACGCTGGCAACGCAATCTCCTCAGGGTCTACGTACACAGTAAACGCTAAACAACTGCATGCAACATCCGCGCGTGTACTGCGCAGGGGTATCAGGAAATTTTCGGCAATGTGCGTTTTCACCAGAATTTGCTGAAAATCTGTACCAATGACCAGCGTTTCAGACTTGTTTGTTTGTAAAAAAAAAAAAAAAGGCTACCTGAGCTTATTGAGCCACACCGCGCAGATGCTGATGGACCTGATCAGCATCGTCACGTGCCCCGATTCGGAACACACTTTTAAACTTTCAATATTGCTTTAGAATTTTGCACAGGCCCTCGTTGCTCCACCCGGGGGTGAGCGTGTGAGGTCCTTTGTATGCAAAGAACGAAAATAAATTGGACGAGTTGCCAAGAAGCAAAGCTAATCTTCCCGAACTCAACGCCCACCCTGTAGCAGAATGCTGAGTGACGTTCGTTGCACTCACTCCAACACTTGCGTAAAAGATTCAACCACACAGATTGAAGGGCGCATGAGGATCTTTGTGACATTCGTTTATAGTTTATATTCACTGAATGTAGCTAATGAAAATACAGAACGTTCAAGAGTCTCCTGCCTGTTTTGATCGCTCACAGCCCTACAATCAGGATCTGTTGGTCAAAATTAAAGGGACCAAAAGGACCACAACAGATGCCAACTTCTAAAAAGTAAAACGCCAAAAAAGGTTTTTAAAAGAAGGTTTTGCAGGGAAACCCTGCGTAGCAGTATTGCAGTCCTGTCAGAAAAGAGGTGCTTGCCCAACGAGATTTCAGCGGCGGCCACCGACAATCCCGTGATGCCCACCAGCAACTGCAAAAACAGACGGAGAAAGCCCAAAACGACTGCTAGAGAAGGGGCATTTTCTGCCAGTCAGAAAATGTCTACATTTTCAATGGCTATTTTACTGCCATTAATATTGCGACAGTTCCTGGTTGCCTGTAAAAAAAATTAAAGAATGCCTCTTAAAAAATCGACACACTTTGTGTCTTCATTTTGCTACCTTTAATATTACAAGTCCATGGAACAGATTCTGGTAACTGAGTTATGAGCGATTAAAACTGGCAGGAGATTCTTGAACGCAGGGTTATTTGAGTCATCATCTTTTTCTAATCCCCAATAAGTAATTTGCCTAAATCTTATGGGATGCAAGCAATAACGCTGCCTTATTTATACCACTGCATTATCAGCGGAGACACCAGCCACAAAGGTGACTGCTCGGCCAGGCAACCCAGGCAAAAGTTGGCTTTTAATTGAAAACTTAACGATAAAATCTTATTAATTTTCCTTCAAGGCTACTTTCTGGGCCATAGCCATTCATCATAGCAAGTTGGAGTTTAATCGGGCCAGTCCTTGATGTTAACCAGTGACGACGAAAAACAACTTTCTTTCTTATATAGATCTGTTCTATACATTTGGGCATGTTGTCACTCGTTTGCCTTGTTCACCACTCTGCTCCCAAAAATGTGGAGCCTATCGCGCTCTTTCTGAATCACCCTGTAGATTAGTATTAAGAGAGAATGTTGCCATATGAAATGCAGGTCGAGTTGCTCTTGGTAGATTGCTTTCCTCCGGATGTGCAGCTGTTTCTTTCAAATTTCAGGGCTGCATTTGGTCACTTTCTTGTTCTTACGTATGGCCAATATGAGTGGAAAGTGAGGAAAAAATTGGTGACCAAAGTGCTTCAAAATTCCTTTTTCTCTCAGTCGTTCACCCAGTAGTGAAAGGCCACCATTAGCACTTACTCATGTACACAATACCTAGAAGGACGTGAAGAGCACACGCGTGCTGGAGCTGCTGTTCTTCTTGGTCTGGAAGTTCCCGGACACGTCCTTGTCGCTGCAAGTGGAAATGCAAGAGGGACTCCCTGAACAGCCTGCAAGAGAGATCATTCATTCAGCTTGTTGCAACTACGCGACGTTTCAAAACTCCTCTTGCATCGATCCCCTCATCTGTTCTTAACGTTGTTCTAAATCCTCTGTTTTTTTACTTCCCTAAGGAGTTGTCAAAGAAAGACGATGACGGTAATTGGATGAGGCGGACTTTGCAATAGGACACAAAAACAAAAACAAAACAAAAAAAGGAACATCTTAAATCCATTCTCGTTCTCTTTCATTTGGCTTTCCCTCGAAGGACAGCAAGAACTTACGTCCTCTGTGACTCAGCTTGGGATGAGATATTTTCATTCATAACCCGTCTCATTCATGTCGCTGGGCTCGAAAATACTTGAGACTTGCACTCTGTCACCGTTGCATGCACACATATGCAGAGACTTTCAGAAAAACTCTGTTAGTAACGGAAATGGTGCTTTCTACTATCGTATCATGTCGTGTGGATGGAACTTTGCGGAAACCTATCGCTGTAACGAGTAAACGACGAGAACATAAAAAAATCCGTTAGCAGCAAGTGAAGAGATTGTTTGTATATCTATTTGTTTTTTTTTTAGATTCCACGTATTGTTTATATGTACAAATAATCGTTATATCGAGAATCTACTGTACCTTAAGTGTGTGGACGTGGCTTAGGCAATACTTTGCGTATGTGGTGCACGCATCCAGCAAAAAAGGTCTCCAAGTATATATCAACACCACACCAACAGTTTTGTAGTTGACAACAGGCTTTTGGGGGGATTTGGGCCACTCCTCGAGAGCGATCTGACCAACAAGTAGAGTGCAAGTGTTCGGTTTTCTAGCAGGGACTTCTTGGCCTTTCGAGGTGACCCCGAGGACGGGTATAGTCCTAGAGTGGGGAGCTTCGGGCAGCCCAAACCACCTGGGTCAATACTCAAAATTTGGCGTCCACATGTTCGTCAAAGTCAGTCGATCAAAAAGGCCTTTTCGATTGCAGTTGCATGATTCTTTTGAGAATAGCAAATATGATGCAAAATACACCGCGCTCTTCTGGCGAGCAATGAAATTAAGCTAACAGGGTTGAGGAGAGGCAGGAAAATGGCTATGTCTCGAGATAATGATGCCATTTCTGCCGACCAACCTCCGTTGTTGCTTCAAGGTTCTACCGTAGTTAGAAACACAATGTATATTAGGAGTCTGGTCCCACCACATCCAGGGTGGTGTAGCCCAAAGCATACACACTCGACACTTTTAGCATGCATCAACTTATGGCCTTCTTCTCATGTACATGTATTGTAATTGCTTGTAGCCTCTTGATGTTCTATGCAGTCCGCGTGGTCACGGAAGACCCGGGGAGATGTCCGTGACCCGGTGGGCTGCAAAAAGAAACGTAAACACTTTCTCCATGTCAACTTATCTCGGCTAAGAGTCAAAGTGTTCAAACGCCAGCTTTTTTTTTTTTGAAAGAGGAGAGGTGAACCTTTTTTTCCTACATCACACGAAACTTCTTGCCCAAGAAATGCCATACAAACAGTGTGTGCTTTGTGCAGCCCCAACCGGTAGATGTAACACTAAATTTACCCGTGTAAACCCGTGTTTCAGAGTACTGAACGTACTACGACAGCAGCGATTCGCCGCACTGACAGGTCTTCTGAGAACAAAGAGAGCATTCATGGACGTTCAAATAGGACAAGGCTCCCTAGACAAATGCTTTCAGATTTTGTAGACAGCGTCATTCTATCCCAAGAGGCTTTTGTATTCGCTCCCTTTATCATTTACACCACGCATGTTAGACGTTGCTTTCTGACGAAGGTTATCTCAAGTGACGGGAGGCCTTTTATCCAATCAATATAGACCAGCTACTCGATCGTACATGCATAAGACGCTGAGTAGCGGATGTGGCGTAAAAAAGTGCCACACCAGCTGTTCACTGCTGCACACACCTTATTCTGGCCTGTTTTTCTGCTGGTGGCAGGATTAAGAAAAAAGTTTCTTCCGCCAATTGAGAAATGGCCCGGCGAGTCAGGATTGTTACTGTGAAGTTCATGTTTCCTTTATCTTTCAAAGTGTGCAAGATGGCCCAGGTGTCCTGCCTGGAGTAAGAGCCCGAGGACGAAAAAAATCTCCTGCACAGTGGCAACGTCGACGATCCCCCTTGTCTTTTAGCTACAGAGGGAGTAGGCCAGTTGATGCCGTATCAAGGCCCACCTAGGCCCATCAAGGCATCAATGCGCAAATGACATTTCACTGACAGACTCAGCAAAGGGAATCGTGCTAAACTCAGCTAGAAATAGAACAGCAAGGCATTAAATCCAACCAAAAGATTATTTGTTTGAAGAATATTTAAGCAAAGTAATTCCCACAAGCAAATTTCCCTGATTCTCGAGAGAGCCTTGAACACACTTTTTCTCCACGAGAAACAAGTAAAAAGTGTTCAAGGATCAGCGAAATTTGCTTGTGAGAACAACCGCTAATTTTTTGTCACACATGTAACTTTCTTTACCGATTAACGATTTCCACAGTCCGTTTGCAGTACACTCAGACCCAGAATATTGATGCTTTGACTTGAAAGAAAAGGTGTTTGTTGCCCACAACAGAAAATCAGACTTCTTTTCACTGATTTTTCAGTGAAAGAAGTGGATCAGTTAAAGAAAATCTGTTTTGAAGCACCTGAAAAGCTTACGGAGAAGAGGAATCTGCTGGTACTAATCCTGGCTCGCTGGGCCTTTGGTACGCCGAGAAATTCAAGGGCGACATAATGGCGGAACTTTAACGCATGGTACTCATCGCTCAGTTGTCAGCTGACATGATCGGATTGCAGACCAAACACTTTGATGAGCTGCCTTCCTAGGGTTTGTTTGATGGTGCCCCTACAGTTTCTGGCACTCCTCCTCTGCAGCAAGAGAGTTCAACTTCCGGCGGATGCGGCCGGTCCCAGGCCTCCTTTCCATGGGCAGTGGGCATGGGCCCATGGGCATGCGCAAGTGCAAGTTTTTGCTCCCACCTACCGGCTGATGATGCGGTAGACTGTGAAGGACACCACTCCCTTCGACTTGAAGTGGTCCACTTCAAGCTTAACTTCTTGCTTTTCTGCGGTTTCTTGGCGAAGAATTGGTCCGAAGAAGCTAATCTTAGCTCTTGAGTGAAAGCCTCCATTCCTGCTTTCGGTGGAGCACCAATTGCGCTTATTTGAATGCAATATTCAGCGTTTATAGCGCATTTAACGCTAACATTTCCCTATCATCGAGAGAAAATTTAGCAGTGGCCCAACCGTGTCATGGTCGAGGAACGAATGTCGGGTTCAGAAAGCTCCTCAAACTCTCATTTTTGAGAGTCTGGACCCAACCCTAACCCGAGGATGGCACCGACAAGTGCAGGTAGCACAATCAGACGTCCTGCACAACAAAGGAAGAGGAGATGCCTGCCAGCATGGGGAGAAGGATTGGACGCCGACATCGATGTCTACACTTGCTGCTCTGACTGAGGCTATATCGAGCCTTGCTAAGCTAACATTTATTTTTCACATGCACTAAGTGCTCCTGAAGCAATATTTCGCGGCCTTTATTTTCGCGCTCGGTGCCAGTTTTCGCCAAGACACGCGAAAATTTGTGCCCAGTGAAATTTTCCGCTTATACTTATTCGTACAACTCTCCGTCAATTTGTTCCAGGTGCGAGAGCAACTACTACGGCCGGCAATGCGAAGTGGACGGGGAGGTGATCGTCGTGGCCATCGGCGCCTCCGTCGCCGCCGTCTTCATCATCGTGCTCACCCTCATCTGTCTGTGCATGTGGAGGTGAGCCCGCGCAAGCGCACTCAACCGTGGAAAGTCTCCTGTCGTACAAGCGCCAGAAAGTAGCAGCAATCTGTAGTACGCATGTACGCTTAGAGCGCCGTAGTTGAACATTCCTTTCCACGTCGTTCATGTCCAAGTTCGACTCGTCTTCTCGAAACAAACCATCGAGGGGCGCTGGACAGGGTGAGGCGGAAACCCATTGACGTCTCTTGAAGAACGAGAGCAAAGTGATGTGCGAAAGCATAATTTTACTTCACCCTGTACGCAGCGGCAGCACCTTTCCTCGCGGGTCTTTGCACTCACAGACAAACTGATGATGCTCACTGGGAAACTTACCTTCGAGTGTTTTCCAGATATTTTATCGCATAGAGTAGCGAATACTTTCATACCTACCGACGAAAGTTATGAGTCGTCACTTTTTGTCTAACCGTGTCGCGTTCTCCTCCTCGTCACAGCCGCCGATGGAAGCGAGAGCAGCAGAAAGCTGACCTACTACGACACCATGGCTTCCACCACACGGCTCACAGCATCTATGGGGGCAGCTTGGCCAGTTCGGCGACGGCTGCGGCTGCGGCCGCCGCCGCCGCGGCTGGTGGCGCGCCCCCGCCTCCGCCGTTGGGTCTCGGGACGACGGCGCAAGCAACGGCCAACTACATGGCGTCGCTCAACAAGTCCGCGCAGGCGGCCACTTCTGGCCACTACGCCCAACCGCCGTCTCCGGCGGCCGCGCCCTGGCCGCCCCATAAGGACAGTCAAAACGTGTACGCGGTAAGTGAACTCCCTCTCACCTCACAGAGTCCCGTGTACATACGATATACGTACTGTACATACAGCATACTAAACAGCACATGGCATTCATGCGTTGGTATCTGAACTGCGGGCGCGAAACATCTTTCCACGTCACTTTTTGGCTCCCCACTTACATTTGTGGCAACCACAACAGATGTTCCTTACATGTGATAGGATTTCCTGAGCCGAGCAAAGCCTTGCGACATGAGAAAACTTTCCCTGATGGAAAGCAACTTTCACTTTCTTATCGGCGAGAATCATGCAGATTTTGAGGCGTTTTCTGTGTCTCCCGGGCCATTTTCGGTCTCCGGTTGAAGGGTGAATGCAGACACGACAGTGTCTCCAATTGAAGGGTGCCAAGAGCGAGTGCCAAGAAACAACCACCTGCGCAAGCATCCTGAGAGCAGGGGGAAAAAACCCTTGAAGTCGCCATCGCTCGAAACCGATTGGGTTTTTTTAGGTTACGTTATATTGTGACTAAAATGGTACTAAAATAATTGGCAAAGCAAAAAATCGAGCTGTAAACTTCTCAACATCATACGGGTGTCACTGTGTGGCTCTCTAAAGTTCAATTTTGAAGAAGTTCCGCTCGCTAAGATGTGCTGTCATGAATAGAATTTCTGGCCTTTGCTTCAACTTTCAACAATTTTTCCAGGAAAGCATTTGTTGCGCTTCAGAACGTACACCTATTGCAGCGCGCAGAGTTGGTACTGAACTGCTCATGAAAGTGATAAACGCACACAGTCGTGGGCAGAGGGGGTCCAAAGCTGGGGAGGGGGGGATGTAGTAAATTTTTGAAAGCATCATGGGTGCTGACCAAAGCCCTTTGCTCAGATTTTGATACACATTTCTTTGAGAGCTTGATTTTCTAGAAAGAAAAATCGACCTCGTGAGGTATGATATCGAACTGAAATTTCCGATATGTCTTCCGATAGCCTTAAGTTACTATTGCAAGAAGCGTCAACAAAATTCATTCATTTTATAAATTTTGAAAATAAATTTATGTGTTGTCAGTGCTCCTGATCACATGACCAGGTATGACTATTTTTATTAAAAAGCTGAAAAGTGTATTTTCGCTGGAAAGTACAGGTGCCAAGAGACATGACTCGGTATATTTGGTCCCTCGAAATTTGTGCCTCCATATTTCATAGATGAAAGCCTGGGACCAGATTTTACGTCTGCATATTGCTGTTTGCTGTCTTCCAAGGCGAATGGCCCCGAGAAAGCCGCAATGTAGGCCCAATGAAGAAGTGATGCTCAACATGTAAAATAATGTGCTACCATCAGGATAGTTTCGCGTAGCTTCTCCGTCAGCCTCCAACAGGGTCAGTGTTTTTTGTTATGATAAAGATCGTTTGAACTCACACGGCCCTTTTCAAGCCACACTTGGCTGCTGGAAGCTCATCCAACTTCTTAGGGTCGTTGAATTCAAATTCTGAGGATACCATTGACGATGCTTCAGGCAGTCTACTTGTCCTATCGTATTTAAGAGAGTCATTCATCACGTTGAATCCTTTCTCAGCACCAGACTTGCAAGTAGGTGTTGTCGCAACGTTGTAAATTCATTTTCTTTAATTAACTGGAATGTTGAATGAGGTTTGAGACATCCAATGTCCCCACAACATATCTTTTTCATTTGGTAAGATCTCTTATCCTCCTTTTGGTGCCTCAGCAGCAGTTGCCTCTGGCCTTGCAAAACAACGCCGTCCTTGTGAAAAAGCTCTGGACATATGAAACACTTAATTAGCATCTTGAAATGCTATTTCTGGACGAGGACTGGTGACATTGACCAGGAGCACTGAAACTGTTACCTTGTCATATTTAGTCTATTGGCTCCCTCATACCCACTTGACAGCAAAGATCCACTTTTAATTAAATTGGTTACAACTGTGATGAGGAACACTGAGAACACCTTACCTGGTCGTGTTTCATCCCAGAACACCTGCACGTGAACTCTTCAGCAGAAATCCATCATTAAAGAAAATTGGTCACGGATGGTCTCTGTGACTAGCTGTTCCATTTGGCAATCTACCTCACAACTATGTTCCATATTTCAGGCCTCTAGGTCTAAGACTTGTGGTTCTGGAACTGTTTAAAAATTTCCGGTTTTGAAAAAGAATTAATGAAGTTAATGAAAATTTTGACAGTCTAAGCCCACATTTGTAATCATGAAGAGAAATGCCGCAAGTCTGATGTGGTATCTGTCTCACTTGGCCCATTTGCATGGTTCTTAAAAATTTTAAGCTTTTTAAGGGAGTTTTTTCAAAAGTTTTTATAAAAAAAAACTTATGGAGGTTGGAGGACGTGCTCAAAATTCAGCAAAACGGTTTTCGTCGAAAGTCGTCATTTTTGGGACGCCCCCTACGATGCCTAATCTTATCACAGGATGCGCTAGGGATGATTACACGGTATCACCTTCGCTTAATTGTCGGGTGCTCGACTCTTCTTCCCCTATTCGACGTCGGGGATTTCGCTTAAGTACCTTAGTCGAGCAAATAACGAGCGCACCATGACAAGGAGTCAACTTTGTCACGGACTGCTTGTGTATTGCACTGACTGTAATGCATAAAGTATACTGATACTGACGTTTTAGCATCAGCAGTCTGCGGCAAAATCAACTACTTGTACCGGTTTTGCATCTGCTTTTTCCATTGTCGGAATGAAGCATATTGCAATTTTTGCGTGCTTTTGCACCATGCATGACCCTGAAATATGTCCCCTTTTAAGAGGGACAAATATGGATTTTACTGCTGAAGTCTTACGCAACTGGACTACTCGAGCCCTTCTTGGTAGCGATATTCGACTATCCCTAGTGGGCTCTTTGAGACTTTTAACCCCTGAACATCGGTGCAGATGCTCACGCTTGCCACTTACGTTGGGTTGGATATTTTTAATGTGTTGAGAATACTGTCTCACCTAAAATTTGCAGTTGTTACTGTCAGTATCCGAACACCGTCAATTCGGCTACTGACAAGTCAAGATGCATACTGACTGAGAGGTCAGTTAATTCGTGTTTTGACCAGTCGAAATACATGGTAACTAAGAGGTCAGTCAATTTGTGTATGGACTGGTCAAAATGCGTATCCACGTTTTTTGGTTATTGACAGTAACAAGCCTCAAAGTCAATTCACATACTGACTAGTGCAATCCAGAAAGAAATGCAGTTAAGGAACATGAAACCTTGATCTTCTACGAATACCCGAACACGTCCTAAGACATGGAGGTTGTCACATGTGTTAACAGAACGAGCAGTCTGGTTTTTACTTTGACACCCCTTGCAACACAGAACTCAGACGGAGTTACTTTGCATAGTCCTGCAGGGGTCTCCATTTGCACGCACCCTGTACCAGCTGAGGACCACGCATGCCGTTCTTCACCACTAGTACACCTGTACTGAGATAATGCCATGTGCTGAATAATTTCTATCTGTTGATGATGTTCGAAGTAGAAAAGGGCTGTCTGCCCAAAGTGGCAAGGCTTGAATTCAGTGATTCAGGACAAGGGTTTTGTTTTTAAGTGCAGCTGCAGTGTCAAGGGCTGCAAGTCTGGCAAGTGCAAGTGTTTTGAGAACAATGTCAAGTGCTATAATAGCTCTGACGGAGTGGTCAGTCTATACATGAATTGACTGACATTTCAGTCGGTATCCATTGCGTGTAGTCAGCCCTAGACGGTTTTCGAGTATTGACGGTAACACAGCTATCTGTTTTGACGCGCAGTTCATTCATCTTGATCCCCTTAACAATCATTCTGATCTACTAAAAAGTCATTTTGATCTGCTAAGGGGTCAGTTTTGATGCACAATAAATACGGTACCATTTTTCTGCCTTCTCTGCTTCGCTTTCGCCAGATAACATTGATGTTAAGTGCCTACATCAGTTCCTGCAGGGCATATCGAGTATTTGAGCCGGAAAGATGTCCGTCCCTTGGCAGGAGGAAAGTTTGGAAAGTCTCAAGACTTCTTGACTTTCCCTTGACCCTTTCACTCCCAATCTATTCGTTACCTACTTTTTTTTGCCACAACTTCAAAACAACTGGATGTCTTTTTGGACTCCCCAGAGTATAGATGAGTAGATGTATTTAGTCCTATTAGTTCACCTCTTGTCTTCTCTTTGCTTGTGAAATAAAGCGGAGGCCTCAGCTTCTAAGGTGCTATCTTTTCTCATCTTTTGTGCTTTCTACCCCTCCTCTCCCTTCGCAAATCCTCCTCCCTGCAGCAGATTCATCCGTCTAGCGGCCCCAACAGCACCTCGCAGTTCACGCCCTCCAGCCTCAGCCTCTATTCCGAGCCGATCTACGCGTACCCGCAGCCGCAGCCGCAGCCGCCGTCGACTCCAGGGCCGCCATCTCGCGGTCTCACATCCATGCATCTTTATTCTCACCCGTTGAGTCTGTACGGGACACTGCCGCGGAGAATGCTGCCCCCTGTGCCGCCGCAGTCGCCGCCGCCGCCGCCGCAGCGGCAACAGTCTCAGCCGGGGGCGCCGCTGCCTCCACTGCCCCCACTGCCTCCGGACAAGAACAACCGCCTCTACGGCAACGTCGTCGACTGCCAAGTGCTGAATGTGAGGAGGTTGGGCAACTACGCGACCTTTCGCAGAGTCCAAGGCTCCAGAAGTCCGCCGGCGGCCGCAGTGGCCGCGAACGAGTTGTCTCAGTTGCTGTTGCGCCGACGGCGGCGGGCGGAAGAGGAGAACCTTAAACTAAGGGACGACGATGACAAGAAAGAGAGCGAGCACGAAGGCTGCGAAGATGATGGCGCAGGTGCCAATCGAACCCGCCGCCGAATTCGCTGGAGCCGAGAAGACCTTTTGTTGTGCACGCCGCCGACACCCGTGAGACTGGCGTCCAAGGCCTCCAGGATGAGCTCCAACGAGATGGAAGAGCAGGAGGCCGAGACTACACTGGATGAGGAGGAAGAGGAAGAGCAAGAAGAAGAAGACGAAGAGGAGGAGGAGGAAGAAGAAGAAGAAGAAGAAGAGGAAGAGGAAGAAAAAGAAAAAGAAAAAGAAAAAGAAAAAGAAGACACTGTTACCACGTTATTCCACGAGATGCTGTCGTCCCCGCCGCTCTCGCCTAAGAACAAGGATCCACCACTACCCCCGAGGCGCCGGCTGCAAGTCCATTGCGGCGTTGGCGGCGGCGGCGGCGGCTTTGATCTGCCGCGGCCTCCAGCACCTCCGCCGCCTCCTTCTCCACAGCAGCCGGCAGCACTGAGTGCCTGAGTTGCTCTCAAGTAATTACATGTCCAAGTTGTCCACATTCTAGGCGGTGTCGGGTCAGTGTCTTTGCTTGTCGTCCAGCTAACACCCCACTGACCCATGACATTGACAGGCGTACGAGGACGTCGTTTCACAGCTTACTTTTTTTTCGCACATATTCGCAGGTCCGACAGCATCCTTATAGTACGTCAATGTAGAAGATGCTTCCTTTTCCTCCCAGACAGCCTGACGCAGTTTGGCTTAGCAATGACTGATTGACTCTACATGTTGCTTGTTCAAACAGAAATGTTTCTTCAGAGGAAGTCAAGATTTTGCACGTGCAAAGAGTCCAGGGAGAAGCTTTCTTCTTATTCATTCTCTACCTGGGGAAATCGTCCAGGCGTAAAACGATTCCCTAGACGGAGAAAAGGGCCAAAAATCCTGTCAGACAGACAGACAGACGGACGTACAGACAGAGGGAGAGAGAGAAAGAAAGGGGTTTACGCAGATTGCATTTTTCGCACCCTCTTGAGTCTTGACTGCCAACATGAGGAGAGACACATTTCTCAGTGGAGTGGGCTGAAGGTTGCTGGCTGGAAATTGTCTCCCAGTTCCTTCTTATGCAAAGTTAAAATTTAAAATTCTATGTTAACCTTGTTCAGACTTTCAAGGGTAACCACGCCCCTCTCTATTCCCTCTGTGTCTCTCTGTATGCAGTGAGTTGGTCCAGGAAACTCCAGAAGAGAAAGTTGCACGTGCACAGTGGTTGTGCTATCATTCCAGTCAATGCGTAGTTGATCCTTTGCTTTTCAGTACGATGACGACTTCATCTGCTCACTTTGGTTATAAATTATTTTCCGCAATGAAAGATTCCTAGATGTCTAGAGAGAAAAAGGAGCTGCTCTTTCTTGCCTTGACTGACTCCCAAGTCATTGTTTTGTAACATTGTCATGCTTTTTTTGTGAAGAACCACCAGACGTTTTCGAGGCTTGTTTGACCGGCTGACAAGAATAGCCTCTCTGATTTCGGATGCAAAATAACCGAAAACCGACTGAATCAGGTGTTGTTGAGTCAAGTACAGTCAAGCTTCGATATAGCGAATCTATGAGTGACTTTCCTATATCGATATTCCTCATTCCATCGAAGGTCTTGTGTAACAATAAATCGTTGAATTGCACAAGGCACCAATGCATAAAACGTCAATCTAAAATATTTGCCATATTGAAGTTTGACTGTATTACAATTCACTCGGTGTTAATGAAAATTAACCGCACATTCATGATACGCACCTAACACGACCTTGATACCATTGACTCGTACTGATATCACGTATCACGGACCAAAAGTTGTGGTCGATACATGATCACTTTGTAGATAGGAGAACGATTGAACGTATCATTGTACAATTGTATCTCAGAATAACGGTGTGTTTCTCTTTAACCTTAGTATTCTTCACCTTCTTGTTATGGAGTGTGGTGTGCGTGTGTGTATTGATACACCTATGTGATTCACGATATCTTAATTTCAGCAAGCTCAGTTCCCTGTCTGCCTGGCCGAAAAAAACCAAAAAGCACTGTTCAGTCTTGGCACGTTAGTTACACTTCGCATTTCGTCACCATGACGGTTTCGAGCACTCAAAACGTGCCACTTTTCAGCTGCTTTTACTGCCTTTAACCGTACCGTTAATACCAAGCTTTCTAGTCCTCTCTCCCTTTCTTCTTTCAGCCCTTAGGTGCATATTTTTCCAGTCTCAGCATAATGAAAAGTCTGAATCTAACAAAGATTTATCAGCAGATCATCGTTAAAATCTGAGACTCGACTATGTGAAAGTACATCTCTCTCGCTTTCTATGGCAGTCACATATACATAGCTCTGGTTTTTAGCTCCGGGCCTGGCTCCATCGACACTTTCGTCCTTTCTCCCCTCTTTGTTTCATATTACACTTTCTTAAAGGCCTGAGATTCTACTGAAAATATCCACCTGCACACTCGTGCACACACACACCCTCACACTCACACCCACAACCACACACACCCATACACACCGAGAGAGAGAGAGAGAGAGCAGCCAGAAAACGAAATATTGGTTTTCGTCCATATGTTGGTACCTACGTCATGTTACTGCCAGCACCACGGGTAAATACAGGGCATTGATAGCGAGAGCGAGAAATGGTGTCCTCTTGATCGAATACTTATGCACACAAAGAAACAGTTGACTACTATCGAAGTGCAGACTGGATCAGAGGGAGCGCGCACAACCATGGTGCCTGTAGGTTGTAGTCACAGATCCAAAGAATAGAATGGCCAGTGGGGACAGCAACCTGCGCTAGAGCAGCTGTTGCATAATGCTAACTCGCACAAAATGCTATAGTTGTTCATGACTATAGTTGTATATTTCAGCTTTGACGGCTGCGCAGTAGAGCTGGGTTCAACTATATGTCGAGTAGACTTACCCGTGAGCAGTAAGCAAATCTTGAGGTACTAAGCTTTCATTACCCGACAGCCTATTTACGTGTTGTAAATGTGTTGAGCTGAGTGCCACGATTTTGGCTATTTTTCTGTCAATTGCTTTTCTATTCTTTCCATTATATTACCGCACCTGAACTTACCATCATTGCCACCTAGGAAGGTGACAAAATTCGCCCAACAATGACAAGAAACTCCTTTTTTTTCCTAATCGGGCTAGGCGCCAACTACTCGAAACGTTAGAGAGCAGACTCGTATTCACCCACTTCTACTGTACGGTGTACATATGATTCAGCTGACTCGCTTCTGCAATTCAGCTGTGGGCATTTCACGTGTCATCGCCCTGCCCATTCTGCCCGGAAATATCCGGTGGCCAATCGAGTCTTCTGCCGATCTGCGGTTGCAGAATGCACGGGGTGTCGCTTCTCGACCTGGCCTTTGGTAAATTGCTGCCATGTGGGTGTTTTTATGGGTGTTTTTCGCTGCTGCACAAGACTCATTTTACCCTGCACTCATTTTGGAGCGGAAACTGGAAAGTTTCTGCAGGACCAAGTCAAAAGTGAATAATTAGAAAAATGGAAAATGTGCACAACATATGTAGGAGACACAACAGTGTGACTTCTTTGCTTGGGAGTGAACAAAGTAGTGAAGTTCAAAGCTCCAGAGGACTTCAGAAAGAGTCCATGAGGATATGGTCAGGAGAACATGTGAATTAGTGACAAAGGAGTTGCGGAATATAGAGGTCAGCCTCAAATCTGAAAAGAGGTGCCTGATATTGCAGAAACACTCGGTTTCAACTCTGAAACAAATATAATCTGTACGGTTATAAAATGTAGCCATTAAGCAAAGTCCAGATCCACACACACACACCCTGTACTTAAGTCCTTCTCCCCTCCTCTCCCCCCCTTCCGTTAGGCGTAAAGTTAAGGCCCCTCCCAAGGTGAAAGAGTCCTCGTAGTGTTAAAATGGGCGGGATTTATTTTCAAGGCCTCGTCGAGTTTGTATTAGCAGCTGGAGCACCATTAAAAGCAGAAAATTAGGGCCTTCTGAATAAAAAAGGCCGTAGAAATTAGAAGTTGCATTTTCCCCATTCTGAGTCTTAGGGTGTCTTTTATTTGCTTTATTCAAGCATTTTTGTTTGTTTCTTAGCCTCGTTCTAGTCATTTCTACTTCAGAGAGAAGCGAAAGCAGGATTTTAGCACTAACGAGTTTACCTTAACACTCCAACCCCCACCCACAGGCACACACACACAAACAAACAAACATTTGCGACGTTTTCACACACACACACACACCTTGTTTTTGTGTTTTTTGTCCCTCATGACAAAATCCTTGTTTTCTCGTACCCCATCTTTCTCCAGCTTTCCTATAAGTGCATGTGGCATGATCAAAATGAGGATGGCGGTTCTTTGGGCGATCTTGCTTCTCTGTCCTTGTTCCAAGCTGCAGCTGAGCGGAGGGATTTGATTGCTCTTTGCGGGGAGAGGAAAACGCTCTTGACTACTTCATTCACGCTGTATGGGTTGAGGGAGACGTGTGGAACCTGTGGAATGAGCATTAATTTCTCCGTCTGTATTGTAACCAAGATTGATCAAGTTGTTCGCGCAGGTCGGGTCTAGTTTATTCACATTGCCCCATTTTTTTCTCTCTTCCAGATCCCAAACGCTTCTTTCCATAGGTCGTCGTCCGCTTCTTTGCCTTCGCCTCCGCGGCCGCGGCCGCGAAAGGGTCCTCTGCCGTCGCTGCCACCGGTGCAAAAGTCCGGCGGCTTCGGCGGCTTCGGCGGCTTTGGAGGCGCCCGCCTCCTCCTCGACAACAACAACAGCGAGAGCGAAGACATCGGCAGCAGCACCGCAGCCGCGGAACGTTACTTCGGCAGAGCGATCCCGGGGCAGCCGGGGCAGTCGCAACAGCCGCAGTCGCAGCCGCCAAGGCCGAGAAGCAGAGGCGGCTCTTCCACGCTCTCCACGGTGAGACTTAAGCTTAATCGAATGAGTGAGTGTTACGCATTCATTACAGGGTGTCCATTTTATTTGTTCTTCATTTTGGAGACACCAACTTTGGGGATCGACTCAGCCAGCCACATTGACGTGGACACAGGGAACGTCGAGCCCCTACGTAATGCTCTGCCCTTAATGTTACTTCGCGTCGACAATCTGTGTGCGAAACTGTATTCTGAATATTCCATGTCCAGTGGTTCTTGTCCCAGTCAGAGAAGTTTCCACAAAATGTCCTGGGGTGAGATGGGAAATAGTCGTTGTTGAAAGCCGCCTCAAGCCGCACGTCCATCCCAGAGGCTTCACCTTAGAGGAAGAAACCACGGGGGTTCAAGTCGGGCAGAAAGGCCGGGTCGCTCCAGAGGCAACGGCCAAGTGAAAGCCCTACCCTCAAAACTTTTCTGACAATCTCGTTCAACATTTGCTTAAATAAAGTCGGGGCCTGCAGTCTCGGAGTCCCTCCAATCCCACTCTCATTATGGCATGCAGAGAAGCCTAATGGGATGATAAACTCTGCCTTCTTGTGATGATGATGATGATGATCATATGCTTTCTTGAGTTCTCTCTCTCTGTCTTGGTGTGTGCTGCTTGTGTAGTGAGTCCGACTTAAGAAGAGGAAAAGAGTGTGGCCACCACGTACGAGGAAACATACTTTTTCCTGCTGGTTGGGTCGGCTGAGCAGAGGTATTATTCTGCTGTGTCAGCTCGCCGTTCCTTTGTCTCCACTTTTTCATTCTTCTCGCAGAAAGACTCCTATTCGTCGCCGCTCTCGTGAGTGAGCGTGAGGGCCTCCATGACCCAATTCTCATTGCTGCAGACCACCCACTTTAATCTCTGGGCAGGTGTGATCTTTTTGCAGGGGGTCGCACTTTACAGGGTGCGCCGATTTGGTCAGTTTTGGCAAGACCTCGCAACTGCACTCCAAAATGCCCTCTTTGGGGATTTCAGTTTGGTGGTAGACGTGGAAAAGGTCAAGAAGAAAGTGTAGAAAATATCTGGTAGCAAACTTACGAACTTTGCCGCCTCAACTGCCACAAACATGCGTGATGAGGTGTATCGATAATTGAAACTGTGTTTGAAAGGCTTCAGTTACAGCAGCAACTGTTTTTTATAAACAAGTTGTCACAGTGGCAGCAGAGCTCCAGGCATGACATCAGACAAATCCACGACGATTGAGTCCTTCCTCAAGGCCAAAGGTGAAAGGACATTTTCAATAAACCGTACGCATAAAGTGTCTCAGTTGTCGTCTTCGCGGATTGCAGAACATATGACACACCCTGTAAAGCAGGTCTTTGTGCAAGTTTCTCTATCTTTGCAAATCTTTTTTTTTCCAAGCTCTTAACACTTTTTTTTCTCCTTGAAATGAGGCTGTATCTGAGAGCGCAATTCCAGTAGCGCCCCAGTAAGCGAGCCTTTCATACGTTTCTTCCATTTTCCACATTTGGGCATTGTCTGCGCTAAGGCGAAAACAGAGTGGTAGAAATGCATATTGTTGTGTGAATAGGAATGCAGACTTTGCATACAGTAGGTCTAGACTTAAGGGCATCGACTAGGTAAGGATAATTTCTTATTCACATAGCCAAGTTACAGTTATACGACGTTTGGGCCTGACCTCAGGTCTCTTGAGTTATCCCTGCAAAGTCACCGTTAGTATGCATGGTTTTATAAGTGATGAGCCGTGGTATGGTGACGTTTACGTTAACAATAAGAGGTGCAAAAAGCGAACCTGAACGTAAAGAGCAGAACTTGTTGGGCTTGAGAGGGGATGGGGAAAACCCCTTCAGAGTTGGAACGTTAAGGTTCTCAACGATGTGTGCACTTTTTCATCAAGTGCGAGCCGGCCTTTTTTTCAACCTTCTGTTGCCCAAAGACGGTCTTACTGCAACTGGGTAAGCCCAGTTATGGGTATTAATCTAGTTGGATGCGTTTATTCAGCTCAGGATGTAAGAAATGAAAGAAAAACGAACGGTTTGGGGGGACTTATATATTTTTTTTTGAGTGGCAACCATTTTTGAGCTTCCTTTTGGGAAAGAGCTTTTATCTCACCCTTTGGTGCGTTGAGCGGTAAAGCAGCGAGTATCAGAAGGGGCGACTCGTACACTGAAGTAATGAGCATGATAAAAAAGTTTGCAAGCCACTTTCTCGTTCATGTTCTTTTTCGCCACCATAACGCTGGAATCCTAGTTGGTCTGGACGTTCCAGCTTCCTCGGATGCTGAAGCAGCGACCTCACCTCAGTTTTGACAAGTCTCTGCTCTCACGGGGGGGGGCAGAAAGTGGTCCGAAGCCTATCTATGTCTCACACGCACTCAGCCCCGTGTGCGTCGTCCTCGGGCTCCAGCCCTCAGCCAGCGTACGTAGTCACAAGTCCTGGAATAATCTCCTGGCTCGTCAGAAGTTAAGTTTACCTAGAACGATCAGGTAAGTGTTTTCAGGTTTTGTGCGTTGTGTAGGGTGGGGGCCGGAGTTGCCAAGAAATTCATGTTTTTCATGTTCAAAGGTGACATTATTCATTCCTTGTGCGTCACACACGATGCCGAGCTGCACTTCAGCCTGTCGACCCCCATGTCCTCGGTGGTGACGGAGTTGCAGGTCATCGAGAGACAAACTTGCCATCAGGCCATCCGTGTCATGAAGACGAGCACAAATGTGTTAGTGCGGTGCGTGGACAACTGTGCACACCGACGCAAATTTTGAGTACTTTCTCTACTTAAAATCGTCAACTTGGGAATGAAAACGTCTGTGAGACTTGGTATCCCGACCCACAAATCAGCACATTCAATATTTGTGACATTGATAAGCTTTCGCCTGCAAAAGAACTGAATTGGGGGGGATTTGTTTGGAGTGTTGCAGTATGATAAGGACAGCAGCCAAAAAATGACCCCTAACCACCATTTTTGCGACTGTGCTTCGTGGAGAATTGGCTAATTTTTCTCCTATGAGGAGAGGCGCTGCTGTACCGCGCACGTGTTGGGGCAGCGAAAGTGAATCCGTGAATGCAAGACAATATGTCTGACATCCGGCCTTAATTCTGCACTGAGGGCCTCCCGAAACCGTAGCAAAACAGCCCCTCTCCAAACCACCATTACTCCTGGCGGCCTTAAGAAATGTATATGCCTGCATCATGGCATTTCTTGTGAAGTTTTTCACATATCGAAGTTCTACTGTGGCTCTGCAGCTATTTACGACTGGCCGCTTTCTTTGTGTCACACTGCATTGTGATATTGTCAGGACCCATCACTTTTAATGAAGAGAAGTTGTCAATGTTTGATGATTTCCCAGAAACACTCAGGAAAACGTTCGTTTTGGGCTTCTGTCTGACCAATGCATAGCAGGGAAAGTTGAAACAGGGTGTAGCCCCATCTTTTGGCTACGCACCTCACATTCGCACATGGCCACCCATGGAGGTGGCTGTGGATTGCTGGAGCAATCCACAGCTGTGATCAAACACGGTGGATGACGGCATGCGTGCGGGATGAATGACTGCGCTCTTGCGTGATGTCTACGTATGGCAGGAGTGATGTCAGTGGTGAATCCGAGCGATAGCGTCAAACGCACCCAGTCCGACAGAAGTCACTGGCCACCCTGATCAGTGCGCGTGGATGTTGTGCAGTCAGCGAGCCAGCATAGCTAACCGACGACTCTCTCTTCCAGGCATTGGCCTCTCCGCTGTACGATCCACTGCCTCCTCCTGGCGGAGGAGGCGCCGGAGGAGCCGTCGGACTCATCCAACGCCACAGGCGCTCCGGTCGGCACCGGGAGTCGGTCCTGGCCCTCTCCGAGTACTCACAAAGGAGACTTTACCGATAAAAGCGATGTTGTGAGATGGATTATCTTTGTGGGCCAGCGCACTGAGATAGGGCGCGAGGCCACCACTCGGACAAATTGAAGACATTGGAGGCAGCTGACGTGCAATCATTCTCAACTCGGTCTAGAAGTGATCTCTCCCTCTCTCTAGAAGGACGAAATCTGTCTCCTTTCACCTTTTCTTACCTTCTCCTTGTTCTTTTGACGTTAAAGAAACTTTCAAAACTCTTCTTCAGCCGCATTCCTAAGTATTAGGAACTTGGTTTCCACTGCTGTGTTATGCATTGTGTTATGAAAGTTGATGGGAATAAATTCGTCATGCGTTATGTGCTCGAGTAGTGTCACGCTAATAATAGCTGGCTAATAATAATTGTTTGTTTCTCGTTAGTTGGCAAATTGTCCCCCTCTCTTTGGGCTTTCAGTTGCGACCCAAATCGCACTCTCCTTTAATGACCGCGGCACTTAAGGAGTCGTTGTGTACTCGCGTCAGTCGTAGGACGCAGTGAGCGGCACGGCCCATGGCAACAACTGCACCCGGCGCAAGAATATTCAGGTGCTCGTTGCTGCTCTTTCGCAATCCATACCTAACTTCGGGGGGGGGAGGAAAAACGGAAGGAAGCTCCTTAGTATGTACTGGAGGCCTCCATGATATGAGATACTCCAGAATATCATGCGGAATATGTAAATTTTTGGAACAAGACGTGTCGGCCCAAATAGTATTACAGTGAATGTATTCCTCTAGAAGTCAGTCAAAGCAAGATAACTTTGAGATAACTGGACTGCGGATGATTGGAAACAAGCGGTTCAGTGCGCTTTTCTTCCAACCGTTGTTCCTATTTCATTCCTATTCCAACCCAGTCCGACTGACCCTTGGATCACAAACACCGATAACTTGTTTACACTGCTGCACTGCACAGTACAAAGCTCTGGTGTATCCAGAACAACACAACTGGATATATTATTAGGCATAATTTTCCTCTTCATGCACTCAGAGCACTTCCAGCATTTTCTTGAATAGGACATCGGCTCCATGGCAGATGGGGTCTTTTCCTTTTGGGGGGGCTATTACACTTGACGCCTTCAGGTAGGAGGCCTGCATTTGTGGCCTGCTCGCTTTGTATCGACAATAAACCACATGACCTAAGAATATAATGCTTTCCTCCGAGCAGAGGCCTTCATGGATCCTGCAAGCACCAAGAACCTTCAGACATTTGCTATGGGGACTGAGGAACCTACGTATTCTACCATAGACTGCCTCTCCCTGATTACATTGATCAAAGGAGTTTCTGAGCAGACACTGATGAAATGCTCTTATATTGATGGTACCTTCCCTGCACTAATAAACAGTCCCTGGCCTACGACACCTAAAGTAAAGGTGTTGATGCTCATGATTTTTATAGCTATAGATTTTTATAGCTTACAAACTTTTTTTCCTACTTCCTTTTTGGGAGTTGTTACTTTTGTTGAGCTTAAAAAACAAACAAAAAGAGACTTTCAGCATCCTTTCTGCATACTTTGGGTGACTGTGCAATTTCGCTCATGTAAATTAGTGTTGAGGTATTTCAAAAAGTTCCAATTGTTAGCTGGCCCCATTCGGCGAAGACATCAAGTGCAACAGGCCGACAAAGTCCTGGGCTTACGTAATAAAGCAGAAAAACGGGAAGTATTACATAGAAACAGCCGGTATACGACACTTTTTCTACATCAGACTTTTATCAGACTTACACTGAAGGGTGAACGTACAAGAAATCAGCAGGCACTAAGCGCATCTCTTCAAGTCCAGTGGGAACAACTTCCTCAGTCAGGTGTACTTGTTGTACAGGGTCACTGTGTCCGCGTTGTTCAGCGTGGCAGTGGCCACTTTGAGTGAAATTTTGTGATTGGTCTGTTATCCAAAGAGCACTGGCATGTAATTTAATGCGATAGTCGAGCTTCGAAACAAGAGTGGCATCCGTTACTGGCAGGGTCAGTCTTATGTCGAAGCTCCACTGTAAATACCTCGGAACATATTCGAGCAGTTGAGTGGGACAGAACTTGCGCTCAGCCCTGTAGTACGTAGTCATGCCAACTCCTGCGCCATTTGCAGCCGCTGCCTGAAGGAGTTGATGGAAAAGAAAGCCCTTCTTGCGTCCCAGCTCGAAGTGTGCGAGAAACTGCACAGCTCGCGAAAATGCTCGAGTCGCAAAAGATTACGCAGCTCACAAGTGCGAATAAGAACCCACTCTCAGGTAATAGGGGCATTCAGGTGTGCATCAGCGTGTTGCCCCTCTGCGAGCAGTCATGACGACCCTTGAGGAGTATGTGCTGTGCTTGCAGATCTTGTATTTTCACTTGTGTTGGGGGTAGGGGGCGTTGGCTTCGCGTGAGTGCAATTTCGCAAGTTGCGAATTCGAACAAATAACTATGTTTAGTAGCCAGCAAAATGCATTATTTTGCCGTCGAAACGCTCTCCGGGGCCGCACTTTCTCCTTTACAGCATACACACGGGGGTGGGGTGGGGTGGGGGCCACGAAAGGGGGATTGGGGGAGTGACACCCTGGAGCTGTTTTCACTATACATTGGAAAACGGCTTGACGGATAAATGAATCTGATGGATCTGAACTCTCAGTCCTGAATCAAATCAACACAAGAAGCACTACTGTTGATGTGAGATTTTCGTTAAATTAGGTCTAACTAGGCCTAGGCAAATTGTTATTTATCTACCCGAACTTAGATAACAAGCTTACTTCGAAATTCTTGTATAGCCCCGCTCATCTACGTATCAGCCTCGTAACAAAGTACAAGTTGTTCCACATGAAGTCGTACACTCAGGCCAGGAATCGGTTCAAGTTGATGCCAAAAGTAACCAAAGATTAAGTTAATATTAAAAATTAGGTTATTTGTAAAGGTTTTAGTCTTCGATTGCAATACTTAAAATCATCCACAGTCCTCCTACAACCGTGCAATGCGTACCGAAAATCCCACAACGGAGTGCATTTGTTGAGGATACCCCTCCTTTTTAGCATCAAATTTAACAGAGCTGTGATAGCACAAAAGTACAAGGTCAGGAACAGCTCCTTGCAAGCATCAAAGTTTGATATGCCAGACCAAATTATTTATTCATAAAGTAGCTTCTTTAGACGCAAGAATCACTCCCTTTGGGTGTGAGGATTACTGACAAAGCCTGTTGGCAGCTGGAGAAACTACCCTTGCCGCAGCCAAAAAACTAAGCCCAACAAGTGGCCATACTAATCTCAGGATGTGTGGGGCCGATGTTTCAGGCATCTAAGGTGGACACACGCAGAGAATGTTGTTTAGAGAGATCATCATGGGCAAGCGGTTCTTCTTCATTGTCTCAATCTGATTAGAGCAATTTGTTTCTAGAGTAAGTGTGTGACTCTTGCGTGTGGACTGAAAAGTATGAGTGTTGCGTTGTCCCCTGCATTTTCCCGCATCCTGTAATGTTTCAACAAATCCATACGGTTGGAGCAAGTGCCAAGCTGTTTAACCCCACCAAACGTTTCTCCTTTCTGCACTGTTTCCGCAATAAATGGATGGTTTGCAAGCTGGTTCTCATTTCCTCGAGTTGGATCGTGAAACAGCCGATAAAAAACGAAAGAAACTTCACTTTTTTTGGTTTTCTAAGAATCAGCTCACATCTCAGAGAGAAGTCCTGAGGATAAAGGCACAGAAAAACCGGTCTAAGTAGAAAATTCATTCGAATCGTATGTTGGTGCACTTAGGAATGAACTTTCTGTGCAGTGGAACCTCAGAAAAGCTGCAATCACGGCACGAAAAATACAGGGATGCCCAGGAGTCCGTTTACACTTCCTCGAGGCTGTATCTGAGCTTGTATGGCACCCGGAGAGACCTGTATGGCTTCAGGTAATAGAGCACTTCTCATAATTCTTTGGTCCCAATCTCGACTACTTCCAAATGAGAAGGGGAGTAGGTGGGAAATGAATATTAAGAGTTGTTTCATCAAAGAAGATGCTGAAAATGTCCGCCATTTTGATTTAGCCACAGTCTAGCCCTGGCGAAGTTGCATGAACCATGCTCTGATACAGTTCCCTATCTTGGTTCAGTGTCTTGAACTCTTCCATAATAAAGGCATCAAGTTGTTCTAGATTATCAGAGCTTTTAGTTTTCTTCATCATCCCTGAGATGAAGAAGTCAACTTGCTCCTGGAAAATGACCAAATTTGGGCATTGGAACCAGGCTACGAGGTCCTGATTGGAATCAAAAGAATTCTGAGAAGTTGACCCATCATTCTTAGCTTCTGCAGACATGTAGCAGGTGCCATCCAAGCTGAGATAGACTCATGGAAGTGTAAACAGACATTTGGGCGTCCCTGTATGTTAGGCTAGTTCAAAATGGTACTTTTTCTGGAAATTCATATTTTTCCACCCTGGGTTTTTGGCATAGGGTCAAATTAAGAGGATTTTAATAAAAAAATTTTTAGTGTAGTGGGGAATGTCTAATATTAGCAAAAAAATTCAGCTCAAGCAGAGACACTTTTAAAACGTAGCATTTTTTGGAGTTTGCTATGTACTGTCTCTGCATAAGTAGTAAAACTTCAAATTAAAAGTGCAGATAGTAAATCAATTTTTTTTTTCAAAAAATGAGACTTGTACCAACTACGCCAGTGTCTAGTGCCAATTTTCCACCATGAAAATCCGAAGTGGAAATTTTCGAACTAGCCTACTGTATATCTTACCGATGATGCAGAGGCTCTTGAGGCGTGTTATGGTGAAAGAAGAAATTGCTGGTAATGATGCGGAGGAAGCAGTGACTTCGCAGTGCCCAGATGTCCAACAGCACTGAATTCTGAGCCACGGGGTGTCTGATGGTGGAGGAACCTGGTTTAAGCTGATGTCATCCAACAGCTGAGTCAAACTCGCCTTCACCAGTGCGTCTCTGCATCTCAGGTCTGTCCTTCAGTCATCAACTGGAGATCCAAACAGCTACTGAAAATGAGCTTCTTTCGGTTTCGACCCTCCAGGGTAACGTCCAGAGTGCTGGCAGTGCCAGGGTTCTCTCCCTGGGCGACAAAGACCCCTCGCAAAGACTCATTTTGCTCATAACTTTTACTAAAGGAGCTTTTTTATGAGACCCACCCACCATTATCACATTGTTATACCACGCTTCATTGAGTCAATTAATCTTTTGATTTTGTATATCTAACATATAATATTCAAAGTGTGTGTTTATGGCTGCAGGTGCGCGGGTGTGAGTGTTGGCAAGGAGCTTAGGGGGAATTTCAGGATGGGGCACAGGGATATCAGCAAGGAGCCCAGGGACGACGTTGATGTCCCCCTCCTGATAGGCGGACATCAGCTTGTGGATGGATTTCAGGATGGAGCGAGGGGACATCCGACATGAGAGCAGAGATGCAGTGCAGGTTGTGGGGATATCAGTGCAATGCATGGGGATAGTCGGTGCGGAGCGGTCGATATGGATCGCATGGACAGCGCTGAGCGCAAAGACTCGTACTTGAAACTCGAGTCTAGCGTTTGATCTGTGCAGTTCGAGCACCTCTGCCAGTATTACATACCATATCATCATGTAGAGGATTGCTGTGCAATACTGTTTCGCCACTGCTCCCGTTGCTGACCGGCTAGGTCAATCCTGTGATGCGGAAGGAGTGGAGAGGAACAAGTGAGTGGTGAACTGCCCACCTTTCTTTTTTCGAAGTGATTCTCCTTTGCCTGCGGCTGAGAAGTCAAAATGAGTCGACTCAACAGTTCGTCGGGCCGGAAATCGTGAAAGTCCCTTATGACTTTCCTTTGATACCCCATACCGACATAGCATGCAGAGTAACTATGCTCCTTGCATTTTACTACATAAATGTTTTTATGTCCCCCTTACGTAACTTTGGTCCCAATTTGTGCAACCAAGCAACTTTTACTTCACAACTTTTACTAAGAACACCCATTCATCCGCTCACCCCTTGGGGTTTGACGTTCCATCCCAAGTGCCCGTACGTCGAGTTTTGTCCAAGCAGATTCAGGCAGATGCAGATGCATAGTTGCACATTCCTTCATATTAACGATAGAATTAACATTTATCAGTCACACACGAAGATAAACCGTCTGCCTGTTTGTTTCAGAATGAATACAAGAAAAAAAATCGATACATAATTACATAGCTACGTACACATACGCACAGCAGTCGACATATCACATGTGACGAGATTCATTCTCGTACACTCGCTCTCTCACTCTCGCCTCGCTCTCCCTGGGGAAGTGTCGTTTCCCCGCGCCCTTTTATGCCACCACGACCTCCCTGAAGTAGGACCTCTCCACGAAGGGAAACGTCAGTCCAATGTACACGGACGCGATCGTTGGCGACTTCACAGAGAGTAATCAGAGAAGCCTTCGGACGAGGAAACGAAAGAGGACAGGAGACGGATGGCACACACAAAAGAGGGGTATCTTGTACACGTACACATATTGAGATGGATGATGGGGCCGCCGCAGCTCTTCGCACACGTCATCTCCCATGGGCTATGTTGTCCCTCGTCTCTGCCCAATTTTTGCCCCCCCCCCATATGTTTGTAGAGTCTGCTCGCCTCAAAATTTGCCCAAATAAGAAGTCTCGCCGGGCCACAAAACCGTCAAGGACGAAAAACTGCCATAATTAGCAAATGCCTTTCTTCTGGGGCCTTCGCTTCCCCGCCTAGCCATAGTAGGTAGGCTTTAACAAGTAACTTGATCCACGTCCGTATCAGAAGAAGCTTGGCTGCGCCAACGTCCGTGCACTTGTGATACACGCTCGAAGCACTTGGAAATGTCACGTCCAGCACGCCTTCTCTTAAAATTAGAGCTGTCGTCCTCATGATCGTCCTCTTTTTCCTGTTACGTCAGTATAAAAATTGCGTCAACATTCACCTCTCTCAAGTGGCAGTCCACTCAAGTCCTCTTGTAGGATCCTTATCCTCACGAGTTGCTCCTTCATCTAGCTTTGGAGAAACAAGAGATCATTCAGTTGGTCGTCTTCTTCTTCGTCGTCATAAGGTCGTCGTCGTCGTCCTCCATGTTTATGTGCGTAGGCATGGAGCTGCTCCCATAAGATGCGTTGTAGTACTCTCTTCTTTGTCTTTGGGCTGTCGAGGACAACAAAGAAGGTCGTCATCAAGATTTTTGAAGGCATCTTCATGCCCATAGCACAAACCCTGGGTCGTGGACGTTCTGGGTGTTGCTTGACTTTTCCCGTGCACACACCAGGTCAGTCGAGACTCTCTGCGGGTATGCACGGATTTTTAGACTTGCGTCGTCTGTGTCAGCCCGTTGCGGATTTCAAGAAGTTGGCTCTCCTCTCCCGACTCTCCGAGGAGGTTGTTGCCGTCACTACCGTCGTCACCGCCGCCACCGCCGCCGCCGCCGCCGCACCCACATCCCCCAATGCCGCTGCCGTCTGCGTCGTCTTCTCCCCACGTAGTCATTCCGTTTGATTGGCGCACGCCGTTGATGCTCACGCCGCTCACGACCTTGAGCTGCAGATCCACGGCCTCCACCTCTCCGCCGCCATTGCCATCCTCGGCGGCCGTCACAAGCACCCCGCACGGAAGTGCGCTGCCGCCCACACCCCCGACGCCCCGGCCGCCGCCGCCGCCGCCGCCACACCCGCCGCGGTTGGAGGCGACACGGCGAAAGACGGCTTCTGCTTGATTCGTGCGTCCCAGCTTGGCGGCACATCTGCGAGCGTGGCGCATGACCTGCGCGCGGAAGCGCGAGCTGAGACCACAGTAGATGAGGCTGTTGACGGATCCATTGATAACGAGGAGTAGGTGGGAGACGTTGGTGGCGATATGGACCCATGGGGACCAGGACCTCTTCTTCGCCTTTTCGCAGGCCGTCGCTTCAGCGTGCACGAGGACCTGACGGAGCGAGAACAAAGACATAACAAAAGTTTGTTTCAACACTGTCACTTGACCGTTAAATATCAATGATCCCCATGCCTCAGACTTGATGGAAAAAGGTCAGTTTTGGAATTTGACTGAGCATACTTGAGCTTTGTTCCCTAGCGGCGTATGTTGAAGATGCGGTCAGATACTTTTCAAGAAAAGTTACATTTAAGCTTGTCCCACCCGTGCTCAAGTTTTACAATGTAAGGCCAGAACATAAAGTTGGCAGCAATTGCACGAGTGAACACAACTGATACAAATGACTACAGCATGCCTATACCGTAGTCATGATCAAAAGTGCTCGTAACATATGGTACTCGCACACTTTCTGCATTAACTGTAGG
>JAAUXU010000509.1_pt1 | contig 32579 bp, 30 predicted proteins | sample 7278151 | NCBI WGS metagenome assembly JAAUXU01 (sample SAMN14350113, study PRJNA611818) | marine sediment metagenome | isolation source: surface marine sediment (1.8m) | place: French Polynesia: Moorea | collected 2018-08 | reverse complement strand
TGAAAAAGTGACCTCAAAATGCGATTTTTTGTCTCTTAAGCAGGTGTACGCTCACTTTTGCACTGCACTGTATATCAGGCTCTCCAGATGTTGAAAGACCATGCTCTCTCCTCTCAACAGATTGACGCAGAGGGCACCTGGAGATGGGACAAAAAGTTCACTTTAACCAGGGACAATGTGCTTGCAACCAGCAGCAGCATCAGATGCTCTGCAAGGGGCAGCAAGTTCACTCAACCAGCAACAGAACAAAGACATAGGTGGGCGATTGCACTTGACTGGGGTAACCATAGCAAGCTCATTCAGGCCATTACAGGCCACAACTACCTCAGATACCACTAATTTAAACTCAATGAGGCCACTAGGGACAAATGCAGATTTTGTGGTGGAGCACGCGAGGAGTTTGTGCACCTTGTGTGCAAGTGTATATCACTCACAAAGGAGTGGAAGATGCTCCACATGAACAGCAAGTTTTTGGATCCTCCTGGAATCAAAAGCCTCATCAGGTTCATCAACCTGAACTGCATTGATGAGGCAGTGCTCCTGAAGGAGGTAGAACAAAAGTAATGTTTGTCATGGTGAAGTATGTGCCACTGTATATGGGATGGGAAAAACCCTGAAAAGGGTTACTCCTCAAACAGCTTTCCTCTATAGGACAGCGGTTTTCCCAAAAACAAACAAACAAAAACCCCTTGATGATGTTGCACACCATTAAAAATATTCCATAAGCATGCCACGAACAAAGTGTTCTGTTTAAGTGATGAAATCATAATAGAACTTGAACTCCTCGTACTCTTTAATTTCGAGATGAACTAAAGTGGGCATCCATTTCAATCTTGGCCATCTGAATGTGGCAGAAACCCCATTCATTTTTTCTGACGAATTTTAAGTAGCCTGGATATAACCATAATCCATAAATAAAATCAACACAATACGGTTTTTCTGTTAAGATATCGCTTTTTTCCGGAAGATGTGGACAAAAAAGACTTTTTTGTCCGCATTTCCTGAACTTTTTTGTCCGCATTTTACTTTTTTGTCCGCTAATCAGAGGAAGGCAAGACTTCTGAAAATGACAAATTCAATGGAAATTTATATGGGATGTTGCAAAAAGCAACATCTTAACAGAAAACGTCATCAGTCACTCCTTTAAGCAACCTCTTGAAGCCTCCTTATTTGTCCAGTCTGGACAAAAAAATCGGCTCAAAAAGTTTACTTTAAAGTCGCAACTGAAAATGTATTTTTTTGAAAACCAGAAACTCATCAGAAGGAACTAATGGAAACTCACCAGAAACTCAAATCATACTTTGCTGTCGCAAATGTCTAGTTGAAAAAGTGGCTGAGGAAGAAAATTTCATGTAAAAAAATAAAGACTTTTTTCACTTATGATTTTCACGAGGGGCAGAATGATCATTTTGTGCCAGGAGTCCGAAGTACGAGTGCCATAAATTGATCATTCCGCCTCTCGTGAAAATCAGTGCCTGAAAAAAGATCCGACTTATTTCTTTTCTGACACATAGTTGGTTTTTCTTGTCAAACAAATAATCGTTTTTGTCCGTACGTTTCGGGGGAAAAAAGCGTCATTTCAACAGAAGGACTACTTTTTTGTCAACCAAGCAATCATCTCTAACTGATTGACTTCTTCTCTTCAACAGATCGACCAATACCTATTTATATGGAGTAGATCGCGCTTCAGAAAAGTGACCCGCAGTTTTCTCGGGAATGTCACTTTTTGATATTTGAGGTTTTCTTTGCCGAGCGCGAGCGGGACGAAAGAATTGGTCATTCAGGGAAGAAAGCTGAGTTTCCCGATTTTGAGGGAGAAAAACCCTCCCTCCAGTTTTCTTCTCTGAATTACTTTTTTCCCCCTCCCGCTTGCACTCGCTACCGGCAAAGAAAAGACTTTTTCTCGCTGATTTTCTGCGGTTTCTCACTGGTTTTACTACTTTTTCTTGCTGATTTGACTGCTGTCGAGTCTTGACAAAAATTCATAGTCTGGGTCTGATTGTTTGAAGACTGACAGTGCTGCAAATGGACTGTGAAAAAAGTCAATTAGTGAAAGAAAATTCCATGTTTGACAAAAAAAATCTTTGATGACCATGACCAAGTCCATGGACGAGCAGAAACATATTGTGATGCACGTTCCATCAGGTGCTAATGTGAATGTGTCCTGGACAAATTGACTATATGAAGAAGAATATTCAAGTTTCAAAATTTCAGTTTTGAAGCTTGAAATTTGTGTTTCCATGGGACTTTGAAGACTGTAAAAAATCAGTGAGGAACAGTAGAAAAACATTCAAAAATCAAACTTTTTCTCACTGCCTTTCAGAGAAAAAAGTCGATCAGTTAAAGAGAAGACTTTTTATCCGCTACTACCAACTTTTTTGTCCGCAAAAGAGTGGCCATTCTTCTACTCCAGACCAAAAGGGACATTTCAACAGAAAATATCACCAGTCACTCCTTGAAAGATTGCTTTTCGAGCATCCTCCTTTGTCCTGACACTTCTGAGCATTTATGCAGCATTTTATGTGCCTCATCTACACCTTGAAATATGTAAAGTATTTTTAAAAGGCTGTTCGGAATCGAGACAAAAAGGTCCGCTCAAAAAGTTCACTTTCTGGTCATGTGGTCTGAAATAGTTGTTCAAACGCAAGGTCAACAACGGCAGAAAGGGAAAGCAGAAAAAGGTCTTGGTAAAGCTCGTTGACGAGTCCAAGTCTGGATTAAGTCAATTGAACATTGCACAAGAACCCCTTGTCTCTCTAGTCATGGTGTTGAGGCTTTCTAAACAACTGCGAGGACTTCCTCACTTACACATTCGAAGCAGTTTTGTGCAGTCCGCGTGCAGTATTGATCAGGTCCATCTCGCTTAGAAGCACCATTTTGAATTTTGCAGCTCGAGGGTTATGACGCCCCAAGGGCGGGCTTGAAGGTTGTCATAACACTCGCACTACAAAAGTAGAAGAGAGTACAGTAAGGCTTCTTCTTCAAGATGGACGTTTGTCGTTTAACGCCACTTTTTTGACCGTCATTTCCCATATTCTCTTTCAGTAGGCTGCCTCACAGATTGTTGCCACATCTACTGGTAGATGGCGCTGAAGGTGACAAATTGACAAGGGGAGGCAGCCTCTGTTTGGCCTCTGGCTCACCCAAGAGGCAACGCGTGAGCTCAATGATTATTTGCCCCCATCTCCCACATTTTCAGTCACTTGTTTGATGATTTGCCGGCAAACAAAGAGGTCGAGGTTGCTGGAATCGAACCACAGACCCCTGAGTGGGTGGTCGGACATGCGAGCTCTGAGCGTTTTGAGGGTTGAAAAGTAAGCCGAAAAATTGGACCAATTCATTTGCAAGTGGTATAATGCCACCCCAGGGCAGGCAAGCAGCGTAGCGCCAAGTCGGCCCCGTGACGGGACAGCCCTGGGGGTACTGCTGCCCTAAGACAGCACTCACTGCCCAGTGGCTGTCCTGAAGAAAAAGACGGGATGCTACGAATAAATCGAAGAGAAGGGTATACTAAAAAAGTGACGTTAAAGATAGTATCCTCCTATGTTCCCCAACTCCTGCGTGGAGCTTGTTCTATTCGTACTCTTATTGGGGGAATATATGGGCTTCAAAAGTTTTCTCGTTTCTCTCGCCAGCGTTTTCTACTTGGACCGGGGATATCCAGAAAAGTACTCGCATGGAGTTCGGTAATTAGCTTTATGTCGACGCTACTCGTGTTGGAAGCAACTGCTTAACTTATTCTTCCCCAAAACTTCGTCATTTGTCCAAATGCTGGACCACACTTTTGGTTAGAAGTTTTCTCGTCTTTCCCTCGAGCGATGTCAACGGGGGTTGCATTGGTGCCGGCTGGAGGCAACTCCTGTTTCGTGGCAAATGCCTCGTGGCCAAATTCAAGGCCAAGGTAGGGAGGGGCCTCAGCCAGGAGACCCACAGTGGCCGTCTATGTTTCGTTGTCAAGCCCCTTCTTTGCTTTTTGTCAATGTCATTTGGGACCAATCCGGTGACGCATAACAGATCGCTATTAAGCTTAATGGAATTATATATATTTAGGGTGTCCGGAAAAGGTGCTTCCATTTACTATTGCTAAATTTGGCCATTTCCAGTGGACTAAATTAGGAGTGTCATACATCTTCAGAACTGTGCAATTAATTCTCTATTTTCATACGCTAAGAATTTCTATATTTCAACCTCCACATGAAGGCCGCCACGCTCAGTACAGCACTGCATGCGTCTCTTCATGGCATCCATAGTTCACTCAAACATACCGGTAGCAATTAAGACTGCACTGACCGCATCCTCAATTTTTTGGCAAACATCAGCAATGTTTGCAGGCTTTGGTGCTTAAACTCTGCTTTCGAGATGGACCCATAGAAAAAAAAACTCAGGGGGAGATCGATCAGGGCTTCTTGCTGGCCATGGAATGGTCCCATGATATGGAACCATCCCTGCCTGTCCAAGATTCTGGCAACCTTTCATTGAGAAGACAACGAACCTGAAGCTCTCAGAGGGGTGGCGCTCCGTACAGGCTGGAACATGGTTGGACCATTCAGAGCAGGCAAAAGGAATTTCTCCAGTATCTGACGGAAGGACGCACCAGTGACTGACCCGTCAAAGAAGAAAGGTCCAATGATACGCATCTAGCAGAAGCCTATCTGGATATTGACTTTAGCTGGTGACGAATGTCACGAGATCCTATGGATCTCATGTGGGTGGTAGCGTGCCCATAGCCTAGAGTTTTGCTTGCTTGGCATGTTGTGAAGTGTAAAGGTTGCCTCATCTCATGTTATTAATTCCCTCTCAGGCTTGACTCTCGAAACTTGCCAAATGGCGTCGCACGCAGCCACCCTTTTGTCCTCAGCCACTGGAGGCCACTCTTTCCACTTTCCATGGTTCCCCTTTCTGCAAATCTGACAATCCATTTGCGCAGAGTAGGACGGGTGGGAGGACTCACATTGAACTCCCGTCTGAATGTAAGTTGTGTCTGCTGGATTGACTGGTGATTTTGGTGATAAAGGACCACAGCCCTAGAGTTCTGCCAACGTTGGGTATTGATCCATTTTGTCAATGTGTCTCCGGACCTTGTCACCCGCACTGCACCTGGTCACCTGGACTGGATGGCTGTGGCAGGCTTGATGCCTTGACAGTGACCTTCACAGCAGCAGGCAATTCTTTTCAGAGCCCCTGTCACCCTTGTAAACAAACATCTCTAATACTGAAGCAGGCACGGTGATCCACCCAGTAGAGAATCTCACGGTTGTAACAAGTTTTGACACTCCTCATTTTGTCCACTGGAAATCGCCAAAAATTTGCAGTAGCCAATAGAAACAAACACCTTTTCCGGACACCCTGCATACATAGTGCAAACACGCGGTCAAAGGACGCATTGCAATGGTGAGGAATTTGCCCTATGGAGCAAGCGCTGTGGCTGCAGTCTAGTTGAAGCTCTACAAGTGGATGTAGATCCCCCTGCAGATGGCCCCGGAGAGAAAAACCAGACGGTGTTTTGAAAGAGAAGTGTTGTGAAAATAATTTTCCCTAGAGAAAAGAGCGGGGGGAAAAGAGAACGAGAAGGTATAATTAAACTCCAGCAAACTACTCAAAGCTAATTACCGAACACCCGTTATGATTAGCTTTCCACTTCACTGATGCCGTCATTAGTCAGCTTTCCCCTGCCTAATGTCCGTGTGAGCTTTAAGGGCACCTCTTTAAAAGCGTTGGTTCCAGCCAAGGACCGTTGCCCAGACCGTTAATCTTGAGTTAACTTCCAACCTCAAACTTATTCTGCCATTGCCTACGTCCATTACTTTTTGGCGGCACACGCAATAAGTCAATGAAAGTATGTACCTGAGGCCAGGAACAGGGGGAGGTAGGCCTTTGAGTTTGCTTGGGTCCATTCTGCCTGGTGCGAGATGATGGCGAACATCAGCCTTGTGGCGTGGAAGGGAGTCCAGCAGATGAAAAAGACGAGCACCACGGCAACTATGAAAGACGAGGCCTTTACACAGGGTCTATTTGAACTTCAGTAGTCTGTATGTGAACTTTTTCCAAGCATTTTAGGCTTGCTCGCTGCCAATAGTGCATCAATCATCCAGCTGTTAATGCCTAAAAAATGCATGGCAAGGTATAACTTATATAATTTGTCATTAAACTTCATCGTCATGGCAAAATTGCCATTGAGCGGGTATTGATTTTTCTGTGACCTCTACAATCTGCCGGGGGTTTGTAGGTACGGCCGAAAAACGCTACTGAAGCTATGATAATCTCTGATGAAGAAATGTCCTTCCGGGCCTTCATGAAGTCCTCCCTCTGTGCTTCTTCAATCACTGATACGACCGTGCCTCTGAAGGGTCCTCGACCTGTTTTTGCCAGGGGCAATAGCTTCCAAGCTGCGATCTGCAAACATCGTTCTACAGGATGAAAAGTGATAGTTCGGAAATGCTACAAAAACATAAAAGTTGTCATTTAGTTTCGTGCACAGCCGAACTGAACTTATTCGTGTGGGCCTCTTCACAATTTTGTAGGAGACTTAGTTTCAGAATCAGACGGCAGGAATAACGTTCAAGTGAGGTGAGGCGCTAACAAGTGTCCTGGATAGCAGAATGGACCAAAAAAACACAGCTCCTGCAATTTTTCTGAGTGCATCTTATCTTACACTTGTTACCTAATGCAATAAGACGTAATAAGACGTAGTTCTTTCGATTCCACCCTCTCTCTAACTACAGTTTCTATGTACTCCAGTCACAAGAGTACCAGTAGAAAAGAGAGGGGACCCCAAAATTCATCATTTTTCATTGTCTGCCATCCAATGAATGTAGCCTCGGTATCAATATAGCACGCTGCCAGAGATAAAGAATTAGTCCATCGTAGACTACTGTGTAACTAGGCTAGGCCAATTTTTTCATCTCTTGTGGCGTCCCAGATTTGTGGCCAGAATCTACTTGAAGACCTTCTAGTCCAATGAAATGAAAAAATAATGACGTTTTGGGTCCCCTCTCTGCCTCCAAAGTATTTTAGACACAGTACATAAGGTTGTCAGGTCAACATCACAAATTTGATGTGGACCCGCTTAGTTACTTTCTAGATGCCAAAATGAAGCACTGTAGTCAAGTGCAATGAAAAACAAGGTGCTTACAGCTTTGTCAAAATCTGAGAACATTGTTATGTACTGAACTTATGTAGTAAAATCTTATTGACATGGAGGGGGTCAAAAAATTTTTTTGTGGAAAACCCTTTTGACTACATCTTCACCATTTAGCATTAGATAACAAACCTATGATGCCCTCATTCGAATTCCAAAATTTTCTTTTTTTAACCTAGCCTACTGTGTAGTGTATGCACTGTTCTGCATTGCTGCACTGTAGGACACTGTGCAGACACAGGAGTCACCAAAGGATCCATCTGGAGATCCTGATACTCCAGTCACGTTCTTGCAAAAAACCATTTCGATAATGACGCTGGGAGTAAATTTCACTGCAGAGTGTGTTGGAGCGTGAGATGGAGAGCTGAGAGGAAAGGTTTGTTGGCACCGTTGCTGCTGAGAAACGTACGACGCATAAGCCGGATAACCGTATGAGGCAATACTACCTCAGGCAGTGCATGTTAAACGCTCCGTAAAACAGCGTACTAACTTTATATTCAATCTAATCGAAAGATCAGGTGGGTAGTGAAACCTTCCAACAACAGGGGGAAACTGTGCTTGGACGTTAATATGTTGCCTTGCTCGGGAAATGTCAGTGTGTGCAACATCAAGACGGCTTCTGAAAGAAAAATCTGACTTCCCGAATTGGAATAGTGCGAACAAACAGGAAAGCAAAGTACCAACGTCAAAATTAGTATTTCTGAAAGCTAAACTTTACACGAGTTCGTTCCAGCGCCTCCACTTGCAGGCAACGCCAGCACTGAAGCTGCAGCACAAAATGTGATCCTAATACGTGGATCCACTTGGAATGGCGAGCGTCGTAGCCTAATTCGGACGACCTGGAACACTGGTGCCTGTCGACCATCCTAACTCTGTGCTTTCTGCCGTTTAATAGTGCAGCGCAGTCATCGCTCGATGGCGAGAATTTCACAATAGCGTGGAGGAGGCATGGACTGGAAAAAACACTAGACGTTAAAGTCAGGCAGGCAACTGGGTACAAACTCAGTGCATGGAGCAAAAAAAACCGGGCAGGTCACTACTGTACCGTTTTAATATGGATGGTCCTCTTCTGAGGTCACAATCGCCCTGCCTGAATGTTTTACTGATCAGTAACGGGTGTTAAGTTGAATTCCGGAAAAAAATTTAGGCCCCCCTGTTTCAATATCTAAATGACTATGTACGTCAAATATTTTGGGGAATTGTATACGGAGGTTTTTAAAAGCCAAGCAACTGATCGCTTGATCAAGAAACTCATCCAAGGCCAATATGGAGCATCTCAAAGGGGAGGAGAAGTGCCGGCTCACTGGCAGCTTCTTCAACCAGCATTGGAGATGCAGAAAAAACTTCACAGTTCAGCACTTCAAAGCCATGGGAGTCCCCAAAAGCACCATCTACGACTCCATTGCAAGGTGGGAGCAAGATGTCCCAATGGAGAGGAGGCCTGGATCGGGTGCCAAGCCATCAAAATTGCCACCAAAGAAGAAGAAGGCTCTGGTGAAGGCAGCAAAGCACAAGATAGGAGCAACAACCCGAAAATTGAGCAAAAAATTTGGGGGTTCTCATGTCTGTGTCCACCAGGTGCTCAAGGAGGCTGGTATCAACCACAGGAAACGAGAAAGTGCCCCACACTACACACCAGGTCAGAAGGAGAGGGCTCGACATGCATGCAGCAAGCTGTGCTGCAGTTTTTTTCCAGCATCCAAAACAACTGAAATCATAATGGATGACGAGAGCTACTTCTACCTGGAGAGTGACCAGACCCCTGGGAATCAAGGGTACTATTGCTCAGGGGATGCTCCTGTGTCTGAGGTGCCAGAAAATGTTCGCCTCATGACCACGAGCAAGTACCCAGATAAGCTGATGGTATGGGTATGCATTTCATCAAGAGGGATCTCAGAACCTTTCTTTGTCCCCAGAAAAGTCTCAATCACAGGCGAATTGTACCGTGAAAAATGCATCAAACACTACCTTGTCCCTTTTCTGAAGCAGTATCATGGTGACAATGACTTCTACTTCTGGCCGGACCTTACCAGTAGCCATTATGCCAAAAAGACAACTGACCTGCTTGATGAGCTCAAAATTCCATTCATCCCAAAGTCTGCAAACCCTCCAAATTCACCACAGATCTGCCCAATAGAGGATTTTTGGGGTCTTTTGAAGACAGCTGTCTATGAGGAAGGCTGGGAGGCTACATCCTTCAACTTTCTCAAGCGGAGGATCAGGAAAAAGATGGCTGAGATGGACCCTGCCATCTGCCAGAGGCTGCTTGCTGGTCTCAAGACAAGGATCCGTTTCTGTGCTGATCACTAGTCTTCTGCGGTCCACTAGTCTTGATTTGTAGCTAATCGTCTCCTCTTTCAAACAGTGCAAGTCCGGTATTTTTTCATGCTTGGGTTCCTGAGTTATTGTACAACTTGATTTTTCCGGAATTCAACTTAACATCCCGTTACTTTTATGATAGCAATATAAGGAAGGTGAGAGCGGCCACGGCCGGCACCTGCTCAAGTTGTGCTCGTTACATGCAGTCGACCACGGATGTAAGGAATCAGTCTACCGAGTCTGCTACTGTCATCACTCATCTACATTCGCTAGAGTTGCCACCGAAAGTTGATTACGACATTGGGAGTACAAATATATGCAGTCTCATGATGGTTTGGCAAACAAATGTTCTGTACAGCAAGATTTTCACCATAATAGAGAGCTCTCACAGCATCCCCAAGCATCTTGGAGAGAGCAGGTAAGCCAAAGACTAATAATGCCAGTGGAAACGTGGTACTGAGAGCTTATGCCAACTTCGGCCGAGGGATCCGCCCTCAGGGGCACAGGACGGCTCTCGTGGGGGGGCATCAAAACCCGTTCCTGAGGCCGGATGTGGCATGGTGGCAGGATTACTCGGTACAGCCAAATTTGCTGAATAAGCTTGATCATCCAGCAAGACGTTTCAAGGATTGCACAAGAGATTTCTGCGCGCCGCTGCTAATTCAGCGAAACCGACTCTACCGTGTAATAATGCCTTCTTTGTCACTGACAATGGGACAGAGGTTGACCCCGTTTTCGCCACGGTCTTTGTCACTTACGGCATTCTCAGTCACAGTCAGTCATTCTCAGTCACTGACGTTTCCAGTCACAGGTCCGGCAGTCCTGTGACTGAACCACATTGTGACTGCACGTGTCTGTGACTCATAACGTCTGTGACTGGCAAAAGCTGTGACACAGAAAGCCGTGGCTGATGAGGATGTGACTGCAAATGTCACGACTGAAAACGGCCGTGGCGAGGACGGGTTCAACCTGGATCTCGTGGATGTCGTTACTGCATAATGGTGAGGAATGGGTCATTCACTGATGAAGATGCACCCTCGCGCTATAAATCTTCGCGACAAATATAGTGGGTTCAAGAGTATCATGCCCCGTTTAAATGCTCATTGCTCGGCAACCAGAAGAACGGACAATGTTAATTGTACCAAGAGAACTGCAAGAAATGCAGATTTTTCTTTTAGCAAATAAGATAATTGATATTTTAATGGCCTTCATTCTCTGCACATAACTGTGATACGTTGCTGCAGACATCGACAACGGTACTTTTCCACTCTACTGTTACTACAACGCTCTCCTCTATCTACACAGGAAGCACTACGTGTTGGACGCCGCCGCCATGGTCGACTTCAACGACGACGATCTGCGCAGCGATACCATTCTTGTCCCGCGAAGGCTGCACCTTGTATGAATGCTTTGTTGCCATTTTTCCTGACAATTGATCTGATCTTTTTTTTCAATTCTAATGGGCAAAGAAGAATGAATATTTTTCTGCAAAGAATTCGACATTTCTGCTATTTTCCGTGCAATCAATATTGTCCAACTCCTCCTGGTTTTCAAGCAATGAGCATTTAGAGAAGACAGGCAGAAGGCTCTTGAACGCACTGTTCGTACACAACTGTACGTGCATAGGTGTGACGTCGAGTTACCTAGCATCCTTATCACCGTCCGTCTCCCCTTGTTTGTGTTAACCTCGTGGGCGCACTCGTGGGCCGCCGCGCTCACACCGACGGCGACGCAATTGGCCGCGCAGCGGCGCAGCGCGGAGCTATTCTTCATGGCTAGGCCAATCCTGAAACGTATACGTGGTCCTCTCGCATTTACACACTACTACTATATACAAAGCTGCGCACAGCATGAATCAGTCAACTGCTTTTTTAAGTGGTTTTAGGTGTCTCACTGAAAATAGAGTACGGTGACCAGCGAAAGCGGTATGATGAATGCTACGATGGTGGATGCAATCGTGAGGTAGACTTCAGCTTTATTGCCCGCATTCCAAGGTACTCCGCACCAGGCTGAACCCTCCAGAGTCTCATTTGTCTTGCGGTGTCTCATGTGATTTACCTGAGATGTGAGCAGTTAATAGTGACACAATGGCTATCTGATCTCTTACAGGGTTATTCAATTGCAACGTTTGCCAGCTCAATTTTCTTAATTATTTAGTGAAGTAATAACTGTCTTTGACTCCATACATCAACTAGCCAAGGTTGGCAGATTCAAGTGCATCTGTTATCAGATTCATTTAAAATTCATTCAATTTTGGGGGAAATCAAATTCACTTAAGATTTATGCAAATTTCCTTAAATCGACTTCATATCGTCCCTTGTTTTGTCTTTTTTCTGTACCATAGCACTTTGTATATATTTTTTCCATAGTACTTCGTACTCAGTCCTCAGCTCTCTGACTTGAGAAGTACAGCAGTGGCAGAAAACTTTGCAGCTTTGCAACTCCAAAGACCTCACTCTCAGCAGGAACGACAGGGAAATGTCCTTCAAAACTCGCCAACAAAATGAATCAATTTAGGATTAAAATGTAAACTTTGGACAAAATAAGCCTTGCTTGCTTCCCTGACAGTGAATTTACAATTACCCTGTACGAAGGAAGTGATGAATATTTACTCCTATTGCAGAGTCGGATGGTAAATAGGAAAAAGTTTCATTTTATTGGCCAGGTCATTGAGAGCCTTGCTCGGCGCCAACATTCATTGCTAGAAGGGAAACTTTTCATGGAGTCCTGAGGGACTTTTACAATGCAAATGTGTGGAAAGGACGCAGAGAGAGGAAACTGTTGAGTGGCTTCAGCAGGGGAGGGTGAGGCCGGAGCCATCGGACGCAGACAAAGAGCTGAGTTGCGGTTTGCAATCTATGCAACAATTTGCATTCTCGACTGTTCTAAGCAAAACGGGAATATCGCGCCTAGAGCCAGGTGATTTCGTCTGGTTGCACCTTATTGTAAAAGATCCATGGTAGGGAGAAAGCCACACTCAGGATCCACACGACAGCGATTGCTCTGAATGCGCGAGTCATCTTCGACTTGCGAGGAATGTTCAGTGGGTGACAAATAGCAAGGTACCTGGAAAGAAAAGGAACGGCAGAACATCAGCCACTTCGATAAGTACTCGCCCCTGGTAACCGGCGCAGGGCCGTAGACGTATTCGTCATTAACGATTAATCAATGAGTGATAATAGTATTTAGTCGGGCCAACGCGCTTCAGCCAAAAGTACTGGAAGCATTCCAAGCATCAAAGATTCTGTGGTGACGCGAACGCACCGAGAAATATCATCTGAAGTTCGTTCTTAGCTATCTGGGCCCCTTGTTTGGTGCTAACAGCAAGTAAGTTTCTCTGGAGAAGCAGAAAATTTTGTTGCAGTCGTATGTATACCTTTCTATAGTGAAAGCCACTATGGTGAAGATGGACGAATATGTGACTGTCTCGGTGGTGACGGCCTTAGCATCGCACGCGAACTCGCCCAACACCCAGGGATACTGAACCCACAGCTGGTACACCTCGAAAGGCATGACTGAAAAAGCAAGATGGCAGGGGAGTGCCGCAGTTACTATAAGTACTGCCTCACACGGTATAATAGAGCATTCACGTGACGCCGTCGAGCACAATCAATGGCCCCACAAGCTGGGAGTCGGGATGACTCCGGGTCTAATGTCTTTACAGTCTTTTCTCCAGCCATGGTATTAACCTCGCATATGCTGACGCAACGGAGAAGGCCAACTAAACGAAGCACCTTGCTATATATGGCGAGCTACATGTGTACAATACTGACAAAATTAACTTTATGACCATTTTTTAGGTCATGTCCTGAAATGGAAATTTGTCGCCAAAACGAAGCATCCGGAGAAGCTTGAGAGGAGTAACCAGAACTTTGTGAGCTCAGACATGTCTTCACGAATGACAACTTGAAGAACTTCTTGCACAATCTTGTCACTCCTCCCTGGAATGAGGTTTGACTAGATACAGGTACGGGATGTTATGGCAAAAAAACAGCATGAATGAGGTGGCTTTCACAAGTTTCTGGTGAAATGTTTTGAAAAAAAAAAGCTTTCTCAGTGTCCCAGATTGCGTTCCTGATCATTTTGGAGGGGTGTAAAGCTGATTCTTGGCACTGCGGTAGGCATCCTCATTGAGACAAGGACAGAAAAGAAAGGATATGTAAGCAGACTGTCTCCTGACACTTCCGCACACGTTGGTACTCTGACAAACTTTGGTATCACAAAGCGCTTGCGCGACACGTTCATTTGCCAAGACAGTGCCCAGGATGGTACACACTGGAATGAAGGAGTGAGCGTCCCGAAGTACACCAGCAAAAACATGGGGTCAGAAGTCATGCCTCATGGTGACACACACCTTCATATATGGGCTGCATGCCAAATAAACTTTCAGAAATGACTGAGATGTAAAAGCAAAAATGTCACTTTCATCTTGCAGTTACGCAGGCCCTCTGTACGCCGTTGAACAACTTGTTGCCTTAGTAGTTAACGATCGGTTTCACTTTTGGCAAAATTGCGGACCTAAGGCACGACTTGCAGTTTTGTCTTCATCGTGCTTATGTACTGAGCCATACCCTGCCCCTGACACGACAAAACGTAATCTTTTTATACCGCAGCTACGCAGAGGCCCTCTTTGCGCCAATGGGAAACTCGAGGCCTTACTACTTTAGGTTATTCTCTTTACTTTTGTACAAAATTGCGTATTTAAGGCAGCAGTGGTGTCCCAAATAAAAAGTTTCACATGCCCTCAATAACACGATTCTGAGCACGGCCCGCTCACTTCTGCACGGTAGAGCACGTCTGGAATCTGTTGCCACGAAAAAAAGCAAACGTTACCGTTAAAGGAATTCCGGTATAAAAAATTGTCGACTGCCCAAGATGGCCTAGGATAACGATAACTTAGGTTGTCTCGTTTTAAACCTTACTCATTTCCCATGAGGACGAGAGAGCCTAAGCTGGCCTAATGTTCAATCATCTATCTACCATGACAATAGGTGATCGATGATAATGCAGTGGCCGACTTTATGCCAAGTTTTCTTTCGATTGGGGCAGATTCCAGACGTATTTGGCCGTCAAAAAAGCTTCACTAACTCGAAGGTCGACTGTGCATCCATCCTTTATCGAACGTAGCCGTTGCTGCCGCGCATAAAACTACGAATACGGCAATGCAGTCGCGTCTCGCAATAACGATACCCGGCCTCCAACATTCCTCATAAGCTGCTAAGAGCAAAAGTGAGCGTCTCCTCTCGCATATTTCTAGCTTCGAATGGTGTCCATTGTCTAGCGAATTTCAATTTCTTCCGAACATGTACTGTGTGCTTCGCAGTTTGATGTGCAAAATCCACAACTCGGCGATTTCTCGGCACCCACGTTGAGCTGTGACTTTCTGTGTGATTGACATTGAATTAGAAGTCACGCAGACTTGGCGAAAATGAATACATGTGTCAACAATTATATACTGATCATTATAGTTGCGTGAGGCACGGTTTCTTTCCGCAAAATTTGCAGTTCTGAAGCGTCAGAGAAGCAACCACTTGGGCCCAAATGAAACATGAGGTTCTCTTTGAGAGCTGATGCCTCGAGGTATCTATATCCAACCTCTTGAACCTTAAGTTAGACCCTCTCGAATTCAAGTGCTTGGAAAGTGCCATTCTTAGTACATGGAACATTACTCTGTCTCCTATTGGACCCCGTCTTTACGTTGAAAAAGCACGAACATGCAACAACCTGTTCAAAATTGAGCATTAGCTATGGATGAGAGTCGTCATCTTTCATCTGCTTTCACGATGCAGTTTTCTCACCTCTCAGGGCCGTCAAATTTGAAAAAAAGGGACACCTCGTGCGCATATGACGGAGCGTCAAAGCTGAGCACAGCATTCATGAGGTTTACCCTGGTTTTCGCCACGGCCTTTCTCAGTCGCTGCATTTGCAGTCACAGCATCTTCAGTGACATCCTCATCAGACACGGCTTGCGGTGTCACAACTTTTTGAGTCACAGGTCCTGCAGTCACTTTATGGTGCAGTTACAGGTCCTGCAGTCCTGAAAACGTCTGTGACTGAAAATTTGTGGCTGAAAAGGACCGGGAACCCACTCAACCCTGGGGCAATCCACGGATGCCTTGAACTATGACCACCAGTTCGTCCAAGTATTTTCATTAACGTAAATTCATGAGTGAGTGAGTTCTCTTGTTCTGCGAAGTGTACTCGAATTGCACCGAAGGGATTGTCTTCGGGTTCAAGAGGCTCGATGTTTATTCCTCCTCGTAGCACCCCTCAATGAGAAGGTCATCTTTAGTTTGAGCCTGAGTAGCGGTGTCGCTGGGATCTAAGGATCCTTTTGGGGTCAGAAGGAATTCGAGTTATTTTCCAACCATTTCATAGAGACTCTCGATGAATGGGCTGGCGCTCCATCTTGCTTGAAAATTGCGACTGACTTGTCAGGTAGAAGATTTCACTTCAGATTTGATGCTTTTTGACGCTTTACTCTTTAGCAATCTCTGCTGAGTTTTGCCCACCTCAAGTTGTCCCACACCCCTGTGAGAAATACTAATGCTGGCATCTCTCACTACGATGATACAAAGCTTTTGCCGTTTGCGTGGCAGTTACAAGCTGAACTGTTTGCGTGGTGGAATAGAATTGATATCAAACCCTCAAGACTAGTTTGTAATCAACAATGAGCTGAGCAACACATCAGAGCATGCTCACATCTGTCCACTGAGCTACCGATCATGCTGCCAAAGCAACAAGGTAGCATCAATATCCTGACATGCCATGACAGACCTCAGCATGAGTAATTTCTGCGGGAAGAAATTGAGTGCATGGGGTGCATGGAGACATTGGTGAGTAAAATTTTCACCTGAATGAGTTGCCCACACACTGCTTGCCAAGATGCAGCACTGTGAACACCTGCATCATCCCCTGATTTTGAGCCACAGTGCTCAAACTGTGGTTACCCACAGATTAGCCCACGTCGGCACTGGCTGTTTCTGGCAGTTTTGGGCAGCTTTGACCCCCTTTTCTAAGGGAAAAGTGCAGAATTTGCAGGAGTGTTTCACACACCTATCTCTGGGGAGGATACCCCCTTATATCACTTGGAGGCCCATTTTTTTCTGTACATAAGGACTGTCTGCTGCAAATGAAAATAAGGGAGGGAGCACGCATGGAGAAAATTCAGTGATACAGTGAGGGGATGGAGGCTCTCCTGGCACAATACCACGCAATGGCATCTGTTGCAGCCCTGTCGTAAGGAGCATAGCTACCGTTGTGTACCATGTTGCAGGAGTAAGTGGGCAATACTTGGTAATGCAGCTGATTTTTCAGCTACACATATCAGGACGAAGCTGCCTCAGAACCATCTAACCTACCTTATCCTAACAGCTGTCCCCCTGCCCCAGCTGCACCCGTGTTCCCCGCTTAAGCCGTTGCCTGTGCGCCTTCTTCCTGCTTCCCCTCTGCTCACCTGCACACCTGCGATCACAGAGTGATTGAGTCCTCCCTTTTTTCATCACTTCCAGCAGAAAGTCCTGATGTAAGGGCTGATGTAAGGAAAAATGGGTTCCACAGGTGATGCAAGGGGGTTCAGGTGGTTACAGGAACACACTGGGACGATATTTTTTAGTCGCCAAGTTCAATACTTCTGTCACCAAGCATTCCTCACCAAATTAACACTTCCATCACAGTGAGCGTACTTGCACTGGTGATAGAAGTATTGACCTTGGTGATATCTGAAATGGTGCCTGAAAAGAATAACTGATCTACTCATGTGGTTAAGATTTGGCTTACTGCGAGGAAAATCGTCTAGGTCCGTCATCTTTTCTTTCACCTTCCTTTTCACTTCCCTCCTAGTGTCCTGCCTGTATTTTGTGTTGTTCTTTTATGAGGTTTTTGTTATGGTGAAGGGTTCTATAGAGGAAGGACAAGGAAGCCTGCAGCTGCTTTGCAGGAGGGATGATAGGGGAGGATATTAGGAAGAAGGGGTGACTTGAGCTGCATGAGGGTCAGCCTGACTGGTCACACCCTCTATTTAGAGAATTGGGGTATAAGAGGGGGGAAATTTGCTGCAAATCTTCAGTCATTTGGTTGGACTCAGAAGGGCTACTCTCTTCAGTTTGACAAGACTCACCCTTCCTGATCTCCTCGATCATGGTAAACCTGCTTAGTCATTCTTCTAGTTCTCTTTCCTATACAAACCCTTTCTCCCTGCCCTGATGTGGTCGAGTGCAAGGAAACCACTCTTCTTCAGGGTGGATTGGCTAGGTACACTTTGTTGGTTCTAATCACCCTAATTCTTGTAAGATAACTTGTGTGCTTCCCCTCCAAGTAGAAAAATAAAGTATCATGTTACTACAAAAGGAAAGCCTCTGTGTTGGTCTCAAGTCATTGAGTAGTCCTAAAAGAATTTCAGTCAGACCCTCTTGATCTTCCTGAACCTGGTCTGTCTCTTTTGTCTGAGGCAGTGTTCCCATGGTTGAAGGGTTCAATAAGCAATTGAAATTCCCCTTAATAAACAACTTACTGCTATTCGTCTTGTCCATCAAGCACATCACCCACTGCTGTGACACAAAAAATGCACGATAACAAGCACGGCACTGACATAAAAAGTAAGCAAAAGTCCTGACATAAAATTTTAGGTGACGGCAACACTTGGAGCCCAATTATACAACTGGTGTCAGCTCACTTGAGACGTCAATTTTATTTTCTCCCCAGTGCGGTGCTATAAGCGGCTTCCACTGTTCAAACGTGCACGATGTCGACTCTAAATTTCCCAGGTGTCATTGTGACTACTCCGCGTTTCGCAGCAGAATTTTGAGACCCAGTATCGGCGGCAAAACAAGTCAAGGTAAACATAGGAATTTGAAACTTTCTTCATTTGAAGTTTTCTGGGCAAGTCAATGAAAAATGTAGTACTTCAAAGACATTTAACACTACTTGACTTCAGGAGTATAAACCTCTCATTCGAGCGCTACATAAGCCTGCAATCTGATCAGGGCATAAGCTTGTGCAGATCCCCTGACTGACATTTTTACCCTCCAATACATCCTTTACACACTTCTTATGATCGACAATACGTGCTGAACTGGACTAAAGGATTTTGCTGCCCTGCATTTGCTTGTGTCCTAGTGATATACCACCTCTTTATACCACCCTCAGAGAAAGAACGAGCGGGGTATAAAGTGAGAGCAAGCATGAGCGTGAGTACAAAAAAGTGGGACATAAAGTGAGAGTGAGCATGTGAGCGATTAAAAAAGAGTGGCATAAAAAGTGAAAGCAAGTGTAAGAGTGCACCTACCCAGCCAGCTCAGGTCAGACAGTCCACCTGCTCAGTGTAGCCCAGTGACAGCAGACATGGGCTGCACTCTAGCTTTTTGACGAAGAGGACAGATTTTCGACGGATTCTCAAAGTTTCATGGATGATGATATTGGCAAAACCCTTTCATGAAACTGCAAATGCCCTCCTTGTAATGTGCCTCATTTGCAGGTCATTATCCCTACTTATTTGACCATCCGCGAGCTTGATGAACCTTGAACAGTTTGACTTTCCAAGATGAAGCTGAGAGAACCCAAATCTGCCCTCTTGCCCATCTTGGGTCAGTAAAGCGCTGTTTTACAAGGGGGCAATTATGTAATTAATACGTAGCTGTCGTAGGGTAGCACCTGAGTCGTACCAGCCTAGTCCGCGGTTACACTTTCACGTGAAGGCCAAGAGAGCAAAAAAGGTGTTATTGCTCATGAAATGAAATCAAGAAAACATTTGCTGTACTATGTTTGCACATGAACAGTAGAGGGATGAAACAGTGAATTCTTGATATGGCAATCATTCAAGCTACTAGTTTTCACTTGCGGTTGACCAAAATGCTGTTTATGTACCATCTTTCACTGAAATACCGATACCTTTTCAGCATTGTCAGATCGAGCATCTCTTGCACTTGCGTACTTAGAATCGTTCATGGACCTGTTAGCCACACACGAACCAATCCCCCGTTTATCCCGACGGTACAAAAGCTCTCAGTGTGACCACTGTTTTTTTTGCTTTGAGAGGTTCTGACAGAAAGCAAACAGGGACTCTAACTGATTCCCCTGTGCATTCTCGCAGGATACATTACTACAATTTCAAAAGAGCAACAACAAATCTTGGTGGAGTAATACGTTGGCCTGTAAACAATTAAAGATAAAAAAACAAAGCCTTGGTCTCGAAAGCACAGTGGAAGGCTAATTTAGTGAAGATGGAATTTCCGAATATTGATGCATTAGTGAAGTTTTCTCCGCTGTCAGAACAGTTATTTGCGAAATGACGAATTTAGTGAAGTTCTTTACAACTTCGGGAGGGTGCATTGACTGAAGTTTAGTTATTTTTTTCCATTCTTATGTTGATCCCAGTTGAGTTTATTTTGCCCCCCTTTGTCACTCCTCTTGTACTGGTGCTCGAGATTGGCCACACCACTCATTCACCAGTGGTCACTATCATAAAGGAGAGTAGGGGATCCTGATCCTCAGCAGTCGATTTGAAGAAGTTTCATCTTGATAAATGAAGCTCTCAACTTGAGAAAAGTCCTCCTTCTGCAGATCATGGAATGCTAAAGTATTTCATGGTCAAAGTATACAAAATCCGATGGATTGGCTGCGTGCCCCCACTGACATGGAATTCCTTACCATTCCTTCCGAAAAGATGATGCCATCAAAAAAGTGGATGAAGTTGACGAGAATGGCCGACACCATCAATGTGAAGAAGGCAAAGACACGCTCTAGTCACTTCACACCAAGTGATTACATCCGGGACTGCATCTCTGACCTATATCCTACTCTGCGCGAGTGACTGAAACCATCTGCATTGCCATCATTGCTCCTTACCCGTAAGAGTTTCAGTTCACCATCACCGTTAGTCCAGTCTCATAGCAAGAGAGCTGAACATAGAAGAAGAAAGTAGGAAGGTAGAATTTATAACTTGAGCAAGTCTGTATTTTTTTTTAAAGTTCTCGCCTTTCTGGAGCAGATCCAGGCATTGCTCAGGAATTTGATACATTTTTGGAGGGCACCGCAACGGAGGACACATCAATCACTTGGATCAAGGTTGTCAAACTGTACTTGTGAAAGTGAAGGATGCTGCTGTAAATGTAGCTTTGACGAAGTTCAATCTTCCAGTCAGATATTAAGGCAGAACCGGAAACAACTCAGGCAAGGGAAACAAGCACTTGTGAAGGAGCTGAAGAAGAGTAAATCAAGGTTGTCAACTTGTCCTTCATATACTTGAGAAAAATTATTCTCCATTCCAAGCTAGATGCGTACTCAAGACAAATGTGAAAATTATGCGACACTACAAAGGACGATGTGACCAAAGCCTTGGTCCTCATAGCTGTCTCAAATAAAGCCTATAATTTAATACTCTCTCATAGGCTTGTTGCACTTCCGAGCCAGAGAACGTTATCAAGGATTTCCAGTTTGTACATGGAATCCAGTATGACAGTCTTAAGATTATGAAGGAAAAACTTCCACTAAGAAATGTGCCTGATATAAAACTGGTGGTAACATCATGCAATGAAATGGAGTTGCACAACAAATATGAATATCATGCAACAACAAAAGGTGTATGACCCTTGCAAAAAATTTCAGGTTGCAATTATTCATGGGATTACTCACTCATGGAAACAGCTGGCCTTTTTTGATCTTGATCCAGCATGTCCAACAGTCTCTTTGACGCAATTGCAGAGCACATTGAAAGAACTCTGAAACAGAAGTCGGTGCAATCGCATTTGACTTGGGAAACAAAACTTTCTTTTGTAGTCTCAGTTGAGACTACATAAACATCAGCACGGGATCCCGTCACCTTGTGGTCTCGAGAGGACGATTTTTGTGTTTCCTGATACTCCACACATGCCAAAACTGTGTTGTAACTGCATTTCACATGAAGGATTCTCTCTGCCTCCTAATCAATCTGTCACTCTCTCAAGACAGGACTTCCTCAGTATGGTTGAGAGAGACAGTGCTGAATTCAAAATGACATTCAAGGTGACACCGCTGCATAATGGGTGTAAAGGAAATGGACATCAACTGGTCTTCCTAGCGGCACAACTTCTCTCGCGAACGACAGCAAGAGTCTTGCATTACTTCTTTGGTGAAAAGATGGTGCCTCAGGCACAGACAGTGAAGGTAAATTCACAATTTCATTAAATAAACTGGTTTGACGTGATGAGCTCACAACAAATCTTTTCCACCAATGAGATGGCCTGTTGATTCAGAATCCATCATGAGAAACAACGCCATGTGTTGCAGGAAATGGAGAACCTGGTTCATTCAGTTTGAGTCATTGACAAGTCCAAGCAGCCTTGGCAGCAAGGAATTGTTGTTGGAATCAAACCAGTCACAGCACTCTTGAAGGTCTAAAAACAAATTACGACTTGTCTTTTACCATGACTGCCCATCTTAATCAAGTAAGTTGCTTTGAAGTGTGTCATTTTGTGAGATGTTTTGATATTCTGTCGATTCAGGATGCATTAAAAACTTTCTTCAGTTGACTTCATGGACTAGGAGGGCAAAATGCACATTCAACAACAGCCGTTGAAGCAATGAACCATGTATCACATCTGAATCCTGAATCCGGGGACATGAATCTACCTCATCTGTCAATGACAAGTTTTGCCCAGGTCCTGAGAATATTAGCCTTACTACCCATATAGGTTTCATAATGATCATACGACTAGTTTATAGTTTAATTTTCTCTTAAAGTTAGCAACTCTACAAGGTGACCCCCGCAAGCAGCCACCACATATCTCACGTGCTCAGGAACAGCAGCACATGCTCTCTTGACTTCATCCTCTGGGATCTAAGCGTGCCCTCTTCATGGCTCACTTGAGGCCATCCATGGTTTTGAAAGCTTGGTTGTAGGCCACAGACTTCAATCTGCCCCAGAGGCAAGAATGTTTTTGTCCCAAAACAAGAGGTCTGTACATAGCCTCAGCCTCCACACACATTTTCTGGCATTCAGACAGGGCCATCCCTTCCTTCAGCTTCCTCAATGACTTCTCCCACGTCACCCTTCTTGGTGTCATAGTGAACAGTGGGGTCAGTGGTGCTGGAACAACGAACTTTGGGGAAGGTTTCGATGGCGGTGCCAGCCAAATTTGAGAAAAAGTCCTTCCCAATGTCCTAAGGATATGATCATACTTAGTCAGAAGACCTCTCATTTAAATTACAATCTTGTTTCCTGCATCTCGTGACTTTTTTGTAAGACAGTTATTATGACCTGCTTTTATGACAAGACTTGCACTATATGTTGAGACTGTTATGTAAAGAATAATAAGGAGAATCTATCGCTACGGTTTCTTCCTGTCCTGTCGGGATAGCCATGCTGCAGCGACCCCATGAGCAATTGCTGCCCTGTGTGTCTGATGGCGAGTCTTGTGCCCCAACCTGATAGTCTGCTATCCTTGGTCTGAGTCTACATTTCCGTAACGTCCTCAAGAGTTTGAAGTCTCAGAAGTCTGACGTCATCATTCTACTTTGGATGAAAATGCGTATCTACCGTAGGGCGCACCGGCCATTTTGTCTAATGTGCTGATGTGACCGACCCGCTCAAGTTACTTCCATTTAATGTTCAAAAATGCCCAAAAGTGAAGAAAACGCCTTAAACGAAGGACCTCCCGCTTTCCAACCATTCGATGAACGTCTATTTCGCTGCAATATTCTGTGAAGACGATGATTACCGAGGCTGTGCAGCCAATTGCGGTGGTTGCTCCATTTGTGCAGTTGCGATGCTGCTTTCAATTCCAGAAGAGACCTAGTTCTTAACTTGAGCTGCAACCCATCTGACTTATGGACAGGTGCAACACATCTGTGTGAAAACGCAACGAGGGGGAGGGGGTCTGAGCTCCCTCTTGGGGTGTTGGGCGAGCACTGAGGAGCAACTGTGAGTCAACCCTGTCCTGGAACGTTGCACAAGAAGCTTTTTCAAACCGTCTCAAGGTCTCAATGTTGAGGACTTCAAGGTCCAAGGTCAGTAGTCTCCGGTTGTACAGTAGGACACGGACTTACTGCCCTCTTCACTTTCGCACATCTCTGGTTTATGGCTTCAATGACGTAAATCGAGCAAGATTCTTTCTCAAGGTCAGGCAGAATGTCAAACGTTGCACTCAAGCTGCAGGATGATATTTTGACAAATAAAAAAAAATATTTGGTCGAAGGAATCTGCTCGTTTTTTATTTGTTTTTGAAAAGGGAGTAATTTTATGTAAGCCTGCGTCAATACTCGTTATTGTTATCGTTATCGCGATAATTACCATTTTCATTTACCATATTGTCAAAATCCATTATTGCAATAATACTAGACTTTGGGTCATCCTGAATCCAGAAAATCTCCCAGCCCTAGTCTTCCTGAATCAGAAGAAAGAGTCTTAGGGGCACCAGTCAAAAAAAGCAGAGTAATGTTTAAGTAAGTTCTGTCAGGTTGCTGCATTCGCAGAAAAAAAAGATATATGGTAAGTTATTGTCTAGAGATGATAATGTGAAAAAAAACGAGCCCAAACCATATTCGTTATTGCTATCGTTATCACGAGTATTAACCCAGCGAGTGTAGATCACACTGTGATCGTCATCTCGAGACCCGTGACATTGATGACTGTAACCGATACACTCTTAGAACTAATATGAGAAGAAATAATTGGCTTTTGCTGCCGTAGAACTTCATATCGTCAGTGTAAAAGCCCCTATTTTTCCGGCTGGCTGCATTCCCCTCCTAATGAAAACATTAGATTATAAGCAAAATGATGCATGGGAACATGGGGTGTCCGACAAATCACTGCCCTCACAATTGAAATTAGCCATCACAATTCAAAAAAATCTTTGGGTAATTTAAATTTTCCTCAGTTAATTTTAAGACGTTAATCGGAGTTTGATTACTTTAACCAATAAAAATGCTTCCATTTTATGAAGTAAAGAATTATGACCAAGAAGGGTGATGACTGCATTTGGATGATTATTTTAACCGTGATGACTGTTACTGGAGACTACTGTACAGAAACTGCAGTAAATAAATGCAAGCATTCGCCTAAAATAGCCAAAACTGCCAAACACTGGTTCCCACACCTCCAGGCATCATCAAAAGCCAGAAGAAAGCCATGGCCGTCTACCGGTACAGGCACTGTCCCCATTGGCATGGATACTTGTGGTGGCGAGGTGGAGAATCTTCATAGGAGATCTCTACAGAAAGAGGGATAGTAAACGGTTTAATCTGAGGTATGAAGTGCACGATGCATGGCTTCCCATTTCTTTTGTCTTGATGTGTGCGTAATGTCAACATGTCATGTCAGTCAGACTGATGTCGAACTGTCGTTAGACCCTATTGCTTGCCCTCAAGCTGAGCCACATCCACAGGGTCAGGCTTGCTACGAGGAGTGTTTGGGGAAATTGTGGGCAGCCTCAATAATTCTTTATTTTCTGACGTCACGCTGAACCAAGTTCGTGTCATCAAAGTTGATAACTTCCCTGCCCCATGAGACCTGTTGTCAACAATTCTCCATCTGTGCCTCACTCAAAGAAGTCTGTACTCTTGCATCAATCCCTGTCCTTAAAATGGACCACTGCACAGTGATATCAAAGCTCGTGTAAAAGCTCGTGTAAAAGCTCGTGTAAAAGCTCGTGTAAAAGCTCGTGAACAGTAGCAAGAACATTTGAGCTGTTGAAGAGGGCTTGTAGAGATGCCACACCTTGCTGGCCAATTGTCTTCAGGCTCTTTAAAGAGTACCAGGAGGCCATCAGAGAGTCAAACTAGAGAAAGCCAGACAGTGGTATCAAAATCACCGAACACACCAGAAAATGTGTACCTCATTGAAGAACTGGTGACCACAGACCAGCGATTTATAGTGTGGGAAATGCAGGTGAAAACTGGTTTGCCGTTGGACAGAATCCATGAGATCCTGCACCAACATTTGAAACTGAAGAGGAAGTGTGCCCGTTGAGTCCCCCACCTTCTCACAGATGAGCGTAAGAAGAAATATCTGGAGATGGTGAGGAGTTAAAACAATCCCTTAATTGCTGCGGTGAAAGAAGCCCACATTTCTCACCAAAATCATAACAATTGATGAAACATGGGTGAAATTCAGCAGCCTCGAAATGAAAGGGCAATCAGGGACTCCCAGTTAAGGAGCAGCCTCCCAAAAAGGGTAAAGGTGAATGGAAGTTATGAAAAAAGAATGCTCATTACTCTTTTGACTCAGAGGGGATGCTCAGCATGGGGTTTTCATAAGAAAACTACTTCGAATTCGGATTATTACAAGGCTGTTTCACCCCATCTTTACTGCCATTCAAGGTCTAAAAGGTCCACTGTTTATCAAAATGGAGACTGGCTCCTCCATCAGGACGATGCACTCCTGCGCAGCGCACACTGGTGCTGTCACAAAGACTTTGATGAAGGAAAAGGGCATCCAGATCCTCAAGCTTCTCTGCAGCTACATCCACAGCTTCTTCTGTAGCTATAACCGCTTCATCTGCCTATAGCTATAGACGCTTCATCTACAGCTACGTGGACAGCGCGAAGCGGGTGTAGGACGTTTATGTCGCTCTGTGTACCCAGCGAAGCCGGTCGAGTTTGCAAGTGTTGAAATAAAGAGTTACTAATGCAGTCTACATTTTCCCTGAACACCCCTTGTAGACGCGATAAGTTGCCCCAGCCAAGCCCGACTTGTAGCTTAACAGCTTGTCGCGTCCAGCCTACGGGACCCTGTACATGATAAGTCTCTTTCAGGAGTAGCAGCCTGTTAGAATGTACTGCACGTTCGAGATAAATCTGGAAATCATTTGATTGCTTTAGGTACCTACTGCACTCTCATTTATACTTAAATTTTGCGCCAATGTTGTAGCAAACTCTGTTAGCATTCAAACCAGCTACTTTTCAACACTAGCATTCACGGTGAAGATGGAACAGATCTAAAGATCTACTAGTGTTAAATTTTCTCGCGAGGACAACACCCCTGCAAGCATCATGTAGTCCACCAACTGCCCCCGGTCCACAGTACATTCTGTGTTCAAGGCTATAAAGGAGGAGGGGAAGACCCAGTGCTGTCCCCATGCCCCAAGAAGTGACAATAGGCAGGCTTGCACGGTGATCGATTCGAGGATCGTCGATCGCGATTGCTCGATCGATATTTGATTTCTGATCGTGAGATCGCATAAAATGGCCATTGAGATCGGATGATGGATTCAGATTAGCTTTTAGTGATCATTCAATCGAATTCAGAGTGGCTCGCAGATTGCTTAAAACACCTTGATTCACTTCAGTGGATCTCATTCATAGTGGTCAGCTTAATGGCATGAGCAGTCTGTGACGATTTGGCCCAAAATATGGCATCGCTGCTACCACTGCTATCTTGGCACCCTGTTGTGCTTGACTTGGAGGACATGTTAGGGAACAAAAACTTTGAGGTACAACTCCTCTTAAGTGGGGACGAGGGCTTTTAAGCCTTTTAAAGCAATGAAAATATAGGTTGGTGAACCCTGTTCTTCTGCCTTGAGCGTTGTTTTGATCGAATATGGATCGCAAAAACTATCGCTAAGAGTGGTAGGTAAACCGATCGAGATAAAGATCGATTCGAAATCTCGATAGCTGAAACGATCTGATTGCATTTTTTTCCGTGATCGCGTGCAAGCCTGCAAGAAGGGCATTACAAAATTCTTGTAGAGGGACTCTCGTAGAATTCTTGGATTGAAGAGGACAATTGAGGCCAACCATGCGATCCCTGCGCATGTCCTGACTTAAAAGAAGGGTGTGTCCAACGTCATGTTGTTCATAGCTATATCGTAGAACCTGACCCGAAAGTCATACAAGTGCCTGAAGCAGTAGATCTTGACGAAGAAGATGAAGGAGATGTGACTTAAGTGCTGCCAAGAAGCCATAACGTGAAATCTTGACATGACTTTCGTGAAGTGTGGCTTGAAGTCCACACACTTTCCTGGTTGCATTTCATTCTTTAGTGATGAAAAGAAATGGGCAGTGGATCACACCATCCACCATAAGAATGACAGGTGCCTAGCAACGGAGAAGGACAATGTTCCCTAAATCTTCAGGACCACGTTCCCAGCCCTTGTCATGTCTTAGGGTGTTGTCGGCATTGTAGGTAACACTTTTTTTTCTTCTGACAGGAAGAAGAGATCGATGCATATTGCTACAGAAAAGTATTTCATGGCATGGTCGTCTTGTGGATTCAGGGATACACAAAAGTGACCCCCTCTATTTCAGCAAAATGGCGCCCCAAGTCACAGTGCTAAATCAACTCCGGACTTTGCACACGCAAATCCTGGTCAGAATAGCATCTCTTGAGACCCTGAGACTCCAATTCACAGGATTTGAATAATTTTGAATCCTTCAGGCACTGCGTGGAGAACGTCATTGAGGCGGAAGATAGTCAGTCATATTGAATAACATCTAGTAAGAAGTGTAAACTTTCTTTCAAGAACATGTTAGATGAACATAATAGATGAAGAATGCAAAAAAAAGACTTTGACTCCTACGCTTTTGAAGGTGTCTACGCTGCTGTGGGTTCCCATGCCTAGAGAGTTTTCGTTCTTGTGGGGGTCTACCTAAGTCGGCTGCCAGTAAGACCGTCCATAACTACAAGAAACCGCAGCTGCAAATGTTCCCGTACGAACCCAATTGTTGTAGATTACTCTTCTTAAAAAGAATCTGGTATCAATTCTTGTGGCCGCTATGTCATTGGCATTACAGACTATAGAAGATAAATCGTCCAGACGTAGTGTGTGTCGTAGTGAGACATCATAGACAGGGATTACTTATTGCACAGGAAGACAGTAGCTTCAGTGAAAAGCCAAAAGACAGTGACTGCAAAAGTTTGGAAAGAAGATAGAGACTTCACTAATGTTCAGTACCTTAATTATTAAGTAGTTTATAGTTTAGTGGTAAGATACATATTTTTGATACAGCGGACTTGACCTTCTTTTCCAGATGGAAAGAGGAGAAGTGTACAAGGTGCTGTGTGTGTGGGGTCCTTTAGAGACAGTGTGTCCTTTTTACATTGTCGCAAACTTTGAGACCAACCTTGTGGCAAGAGCGTCGCGTGCCCAGGTGTATCAGTAGCTACATTTTATCCGTTATTATTAGTTCAGAAACTGCTTCGTGATGTTAGACTGCAACCGCGGCGCTGCAGTAATCGTGACCCTGCGCACCGACTGCATGCTCAAGGAGATTTCAGACACTCTGAAAATCAACTTGTGAACTGCGTAAAGGGTCGTGATGGCTTTCTGTGATAAAAGGAGGTCTGGTGAAGGTCTGAAACCTGCAGTGGACAACCCACCACTGATTCCATCAAGGCTGCTACAGACCGGGCGGGCACCAATCTGGATCTGCAGCATCGAATGATTGCTTGTGTAAGATTTGGGCACAGACTAGAAGCCATGCTTGAAACTGATGGAGGTTGGATTGAGTAGGTATGAACTCTAGGCAGCTGTGACCAAAAGTTCATTAGTATCTGTTGAAAATTAAAGAAGTCTCGGCTGTTCAATTAAACCTTTTGCTCAGTGACAACTTAAAAAGGACATGCTGTGTAGCCAATGAAAATAAAGTCTTAAACTGCACAGAGGGAGTAGGTGTCAACATCTATGCAATCAACGCAACATTGGATCGCTATGAATTATGCAGCATATGAAATTTTTGGACATGGATTTCAGTCTTGAAAAGGCATCAGACATAAAGTACCGGTAAATGATTTCCCTGGCACGTGAAAAGAAGTCTTTGCTGATCAAGCTTGGTAGTGATCAGTATAGGGTAGACGGACAGACGGACCTCTCACTTCATGAATATAGAGGTTCTTTGTGCTGTTCAGTATTCTTTGTGGGTTGGTCGTCTCTTATGAAGCACGTGTGTTATGTCGCTTTTTGTCTGCCTCCTTTCCCTTATGTTATGCCATGCTCATGTTAGGTTACGCCATGGTGTTGCATTGTGCGCTTGCTATGTACGAGTGCTCAACGCATCAGGGTTTTTTCTACGGGGTCTTTCACGAAAACTGACTTTTTCAATCTGTTAGGGAGCAAAAATGGGGTTGCAGTCAACTGCGTATTAACTATAGCCTGGGACTTGGCGGGCATCTGTTTATTCTCTCGAACTCCGAAATGCTCTCCTAGATGAGATTCAACTCACCGTTCTCATCAGACCACCTGTCATCGTCATGCTGCAATATAGGATTGTGCCAGATTATTGGTTCAGGCCATGCACACCGTCAGAGGCAGTAAGTAGACCAACAAACCTCAAGGCGTAATGGATGTTTCTGAGAATATGACTGCAACCAGTGTCAGAGGACATGATAAGAAAAGAAGTCAAGCAGTATAGTAAAACGGACTTAACTTTGAGTCGCCGAATATGGAGGGTAATTATTAGAGGCCCGGACCCTATATTTCTAAAAATGAGAGATGAGGGAGTGGATTAGTGAGAACGCATCGGCAACAAATCCACCAAGGTGAGGAAACGTTTGTCTTGAGGCGCAAACACTGTACTAAGAGAAAAATCGGCTTTAGCCGAGTCAAAGCCTTTTTTCTGACATCTCTGTGCTGTTCCGTCAGTGTCTAACGTCACTTTTCTGGTTTACAGTTTTATTAACTGACAGCTAGAGGTCAAACACCGCTACACACCACACTTGAGGGGACAGCCGAGGCAATAAGGACCAATGGCGACATCAGCCCCAATGGTCACGGAGATCCTCAGCCAGCTGGCTCCAGAAAAGAGCGAGGGCAGATATGATCAGACGTGGGAAGCTTTCATGGCATACCTAAACATCACTGACGTGAAGGTGAACTTCTGCCCTGACTAAGAGGTCTACATTGATTACAGCAATCCCTTAGTTTATGCGACCTTGATCTACACAAAGAAGATAAAGGGGAGAAGGTGAACGAGGCCGTGGAACTGCGGCACAAATGTCAGCTGTCGTGGTGGCCCATCAGTACATAAGATGTGACGGAAACCCATATTTTGATCTTGAGCAGTGAGCAAGATGTCAGCTGTTGTGATGAACTGTCAGAACATAGAATGTTGTGGAACCCCCCCCCCCCCGTTTTGATTATGAGCAGTGAGGAAGGTCCTTACTCTCAAGTTATCTATGACAAAGAAAAAAGGACCACCACGACAGCTGACTTTTCGCCTCAAAATCCTTGGAGCGAGCCTGGACACAACAAGAATTTGAAGAGCAGACACGCTCAACTGCAGCAGTTCTGTCAGAGTGTAAAGATGGAGTCAGAAAGTGTCTTGACCAAATAGCTGAAAATCATCCTTTTTGGGAACTCAGTCAGCCTGTCAACGGAAGAGTTGTGGATGATTTGTTTTACTGTAGAGAAACATTGCTTGGATAAACAAAGAAAGAGAAGCTTGCTGAAATTTATTCATTCTTTAAACTTGAAAAAAAGGAAAAGGACCCTGTTTATCTACCTTCTAACAATACTTGTCAGAAAAGTGGTCATGTGCATGCATTAACAGGTCCTGTCAGGTTATGTCTATCAGTACTCGAAAGCTACACATACGTAAAATTTCCTCTACTTTCGCCAATTCTAACTTATGCGACTTTTTCAGGAACATAATCAGCACAGGCAGTGCAGATGGCAAAACAGTTAACTGGAGAGAAGCAGTAGGAGGAGAGTCACCAATGAAAAGGAAAGCCCAATTGCCAATGCATCAGAGACCAAAACCAACTTCGTTGAATTGGGAGGTGCCAATAGCTGCGCCATAACCTCAATTGGGCTGAAATAAAAACTTTTGTTGATGGCAAGTGACTTTAAACGAGAAGTGGCATTGAACAAGCAAAGTGACACTAATGTACGAATTATTCCAAGTGCATTATCGTTACACTCAATGTCTCTAAAATGTCTCCATCACGTTATCCTTCTCATTTCCGTTGACATAAAAATGCAAATCATGGGCATTGCTGATTCAGTGACTGCTGACTGACTACTTTGTCATGCCATCCCGGCATATTTCGTTCTAATGTGCCAGACCGGTGCGTACCACTTCACATCAGTTCATAGTAGCAACCTCAGTACTAATGCCTGGTCTGACATGTTTCCCATAGGGAGACCTGTTTAGCTTCATTGGACAATAACTGATTCAGGATATAAAAACCCTGTCACTCTACCATAAGGGCACTCCCACATCTACTCTGCATGTTAATGCACATCACACTTCCCTCGAATTATAAGATTCTTACACGAAACAAGAAAAGTGACAGTAAATGACAAACGCGAGAATAGACAATGGTGGACAAATGTCCACCTAAGCAAATACTATACTCCCTCATGTGGATATTGCATTACTTGGGTCATTGACGACCCTCTGGCCCAGCCCACCCATAAGACAGATAGAGGCCTCCGAAAAAAAGAAAATCAAATGAAAAACGTTCAGCATCCCCCAAACCTTTGCTGCTCCCCCCAAAATGAGGGAGCAGCTAAGGTCAGGTCTGGTCCTCGGAGGCTATTCGAGGTCACAATTCAGATGAACAACTCAACAATGAACACGAAAGGTTTAACCTTATCAGTGGCCAAAAATGTTGGCAACTGAAGAAGTAACCTTAATGTTGACTCCACATAAAGACTAATGATTCTGTAATGAATGAAATGAATCGTGTTTGTTCGTGACAAGGTGTCTGACGTCAGCCGCATGTCCATCGACAACGTGTCCGATGTTCGAAACCTTGTTAATGTCGAAGACATTGCAGATGCTGGACGCAGAGTTGAAATTGGCCACGTTGCTGATGTCACACACCCTGCTAAGACCAAAAACTAAAGCAAACACCATTTCCTCTATTTTTAAAGTTGATAGAATGAATGATGCAAATGTTGAGTGTGCATGAAGCTGATATTCATCTAGGGTGTGATCTTTCCTAAACCTGTGGTAGTTTAAGTAGTCATGGCCTATCAGGGATTGTGTGACCTTGCTTAGGGTAGCCCTATCCACTTAAGCAACGAGATTGATTTGCTATCATCCCAGGATTGTTGAAGTAGTATCTTGTCAGTCTTCTAGCAAGAGAGTCATTCCATGTGCACACGCGCATGCGCAGTGTGGGGTTATTTTGTGTTCTTACTGTACAGTTCGTTGAATGTATGTTCTACTGTAAAGTTCGATGGATCGTACTATGATGATAAGGTGA
>JAAUXU010101013.1_pt1 | contig 32597 bp, 40 predicted proteins | sample 7278151 | NCBI WGS metagenome assembly JAAUXU01 (sample SAMN14350113, study PRJNA611818) | marine sediment metagenome | isolation source: surface marine sediment (1.8m) | place: French Polynesia: Moorea | collected 2018-08 | reverse complement strand
GGCTGACAGTGTAGCTGAGGAGGCTGACAGTGTAGCTGAGGAGGCTGACAGTGTAGCTGAGGAGGCTGACAGTGTAGCTGAGGAGGCTGACAGTGTAGCTGAGGAGGCTGATGACATAGCTGAGGAGAATAATGATGAAGCGGAAGACATCGGTTGTCTTTGGTACATGACCGGCATGAATTGCACTGTTTACGTGAATCTCCGAAAATATCGCTTCTATCAGCTGCAGCTGTAGTGGCAGCTGTTGGTCTTATCGTCAGGCCAGTGGCCTGTAGCTTGCTTGCGCTTTCTACATAGATAGGAATTCGGTGTTTTTGACCTGCAATCAATGTAGCTATTGTTTCCCTTGCCGTCAAGAGCGTACAGTCGACATTACAAGTAAATAAGGATGATCGCGAACGTCGGAGGAGTGCGCGGGGAAATGTACGCGCCCTCGCGTCAGCCTCTGACGCATGCGCCGACAACATGCTCGGCGAGTAGTGGATTGGGGTCAATGGCAGTGTTGCAGTGACAGCATAGTGCGACATCAGTGGGAGACAAAGATTTTGTCGTTTCACACAAACACACTTGTTGTTTTCTGGCGTTTGAACTGCGTCCTTTTCGAGCTATATGCGTACACGTATCGCACGCCGAAGTCGCTATGATGACCTTCAACCTAACTCGAAATAAGTGTTTGAGAGGGCGTCGCAGGGCGGGAAATTGTGCATACTCGAGTGCGCGTGAAAAATAAAGAGGCAAAAGTGATATATTTTTCTGGCACTGATGGCAGAAAATCAGTCATGGACCACGTGAGGACTAACAGAGCCATATTGGGTAGAGCAGCCAAAAGAATTCAAAGAACCGTGCTAAAACAATATCCAAAAATCCGCGACTTTCAGTTGTTATAATAACGTCGGGCCAGGAACAAAAAGGTGTATCCCGCATTTTCCCTTAAAAATCATTCCAATCAACGATATACACTGCCCGCTATCTTAGTGGTGATACGCTTTAGACATAGGCTTCGTGTGCTTGTGATAACTTGGTGTTTAGGTAAATAGACCAGCTTAAAATTGGTGCTCACAATGGAAGTCATTTACGAAAATGGGGACGAGAATTGACACATTAGGCCTGAAAAATTCTGGAGATGCAGAAAAGGCGGTTTTGAATCAATCGTTGAGACCCGAAAACACTAGTATTTGAAATGGATAAAAATATGCACTTGTACCTTTGGCAGCTCGAGGAAAGATCAGGTTTACTCGTAAAGGCCTCATACCTCATTTCATAAATGCCAAACAATAACATTTGCATGCACCTCAGAAGTTAGAGCACTTCTTAAGCAACGACAAAAACAAACAAAGTGTCAATTGGAGGAAGATGAGACGACGTCGTCAAAAGGCGCCGATGGAGATTCAGGTAAGGTTTTCCCAAAATATTTGTCTTAAAGAAGTATAGGTGATAAAATCAAAAAGATCTTCCACGACTCATTTTTCAGCAGGCCTCAACACTGGCTCTACCATTCCTAGTAGCATTAAATCTACTTCACCCGGTGACAGCTCCTTTTCCTCCTTGTTCGCCTTTCATCAAGATCAACAAGATCATTGAATCAAATAATTGGTAAGGCATAGGCGTAGGTTGCCATCGGTTTTGAGACACGCAACTTTCATTGCTTGCCGAAAAAGCTTCAGTTCTTTTTGAACCAGTTTGACTCAGCCTTCTATCTCGGGCAACATGTCCAAAGTAAAACACAATAGCTCGCTTAATCTTGCTGAGAGTAGTACAGAAAATACTTTGCTAAAGGATTGCCATCTTCAATCAACTTCGATGCACCCTGGCACCGTCAATGACACTTTTTAATGGAATTGGCCTTCTTTTCTATGCCATACAAATTGCCGAACTGGTCTGTGCATTGGTTGAAAATGAGGGAGGCGTTGCTTTCATGAAACGGGCACATTCGCAACGAAGAGTAAATTTTTCTTAACAGTTCGCGATAGTGTTGAGGATAAAAAACTCGTAACATGTATTGGCGTGCAAACATGCATTTGAAGGGCTTGCAATGCCCCAAATAAGGGAGTGTTGATGTTGCACAATTCATGCGGACTGTTATTCACCTTCCGATCCACTTACACCTGACGCATGACCCGAATGAGACGCAAACTGAGAGCAGGCACTGAGCACAATGTTTACGTCCGTGTTCGCCATTGCCTCTGCGATGGACCTCTTGAAACTGTTGGTGTCGAGGTAATAGTCGAGTAGTAATGACCTCCCCCTCGAATAGACTCGCAGGAGTTCAGGTCTGGTGAGAAGCCGACCAGAGGTCCTCCTCCTTAAACGTAACTGTAAATAGCTTCAAGAAGCCCTTAAAGTTTGTCTTCATTTTTATCAACAACCCTTGGTTGTCAACCAATGCTTGACATAGGATTGATCATCACAGTTCGATTAATCATGGCCTTCCTAAAAATAAGCAGCCTTCAAAATCGCTCAGCATGCCACTACAGGACGTGACCGTGCTAAATTGTGTACATATCGTCCTATTTACGTATGCCATACACGTAATCTGGCGCATAGGCGGTCAAACAAGCTACAAACACGCGTACAAAGCGCTGTCTGTGACAGATGAGTAGCAATAGTGCGCATAACTGTTCGTACTATAATGTACGCGTGGCCAGCAGAGCGTGCCTGGTTGAGAAATCACGGTGTTGGGAGCATCTACTTTTGGTCGATTCTCGTGGATCCGTCAGCTACTGCCAATGCACACTGCAATGACATACTTAGTATGAACATGGAAGATTTACTGCAGAACAACTCCACGAAATTGCTCTGGTCTGTGTACCATATTGCGTGGGTGGAAATAAGCTCAGTTAGATATAGCCGCTGAGAGGTTCTTGGTTTTTGTTTGTCTGCTTGTCATTGTCATTTACATTTTTTCTTGGTGTTTTTAGGTCGTCTGATCTCAGCCCATTCTACCCAGTACGACCATGTCCGTACAAGGAGCCCCAACGGGCACCCCTCCAGCTCAAGTTCGCGATTGCCAATCCGCCAGGTAGAAACCTGTACCACGTGGCTGCCGAGTCCTTCTGGTTCCTCACCAGGGGGATCCCCAGGGCAATCAAGATGTTGCTGGGCCGAGAGAAGTTCTTGGTCGACCATCGGATCCTGAGAGAAGGTCACCACCGGCATTTCTCAGTGACGGAGAGGAGGAGACACTTCGGTAGAAAGACTTTCAAGCGGACAGGATATTACAGAAGACGATAGCATCGAAGGCCAAAGGCTCTTTGATGCTGCCCTTGACAAGACTGTTCTGTCAATTGGAGATTTTCCACGGAAACTTCCTAGCTGCGAAGTAACCGTCGGTCCTTACCTTGAGCACCAATGACATTTCTACACTCGACGACAACATGCTTTCGGAAAAGTAAGAATACAATACAAATGACTGATAGCCTGAGCGTCAATGACACTGTACCCTACGTCATATGCTTTTGTGACTTGCTAATCTTGTTTTGCGTGTGAGACCTTTATTACAATGTTTTTCTACAACTGGGAGTGGCAGTAGAGAGCAATAAATTTCAGGTTTTGTGCTATGACGCGTTCATATCAACTGAACTCTTGCTGCAACATCGTTGTTCCCTATTACTACAATGGTTGATCAGCGGCCGTAGCCTCCGCCCCCCTTCATTCCTCCGTTCATCATGCTCATGCCATTCCTCATCTTGCCAAACATGCTCTTCATCATGCCCATGAAGCCGCCGTTGCCTTTCATTTTGCCGCCTCCCATCATCTTGCGGCTGCCCATCATCTTGCCGTTGCCCATCATCAGCCTACTGCTCATCTTCTTGCCGCCGCCATTGGACTGCATCATCATACCGCCGTATCCACCTCCCATGCCGCCATTAGACATCATGCCATAGCCGCCGCTCATGCCCATTCCTCCACTGGACATCTTGCCCCCGCCGCCGCCCATCATCATGCCGTAGCCTCCGCTGCTCATCATCTTGCTGCTTCTTGACATCATCATACCTTTACCCATGCCGCCGCCATTCATCATGCCGCCGTAGCCTCCTCCACTCATACCCATACCCATGCCTCCGCCGTTCATTCCTCCCCAAGGGTTGGCCAAGACGATGGCCATCCCGGCCGCCACAAATGTGAAGATAGCAATTTTGTTGGCCATTATGTAAGAAATCCAAGTCAGTTGGTCAAGCTGGAAAAAAGGACAGCTCATCAGATCAAGTATTACGTACAAAAAGAGTAAACGCTTCAGATGACGCGCCTCGCTCAATCTTTAGGCTCTCTAGATGTGCAATGAGCAGGAAAAAAGATGAAGACCCTTTAAGAGCCATGTCTGAAGCATCTGTTAGTAAACAAATACTCATCCTAGGGCAGTAACAAACATATCAGGACGACAGGTTAATCGTAATTTGTCAGGCTTAGGTGAATCCACGGGCACATGTTCGAAATTAAAATTTACAGACTGCAAAGAAAAGTTGTACTAGCATGATAGGCATTGTTAATATCCTTTGACTCTTCTTCTAGAGCTTGTGTGCAATGATATCAGTACAAAGAAGCAGGCAAATATGTTCAAACTTCAAGGAAGCTCGTGCTGCCTAATTAGTAGTCAGAAAAATAGTCCGAGACCAACATTGCAAAAAGTAATGTTGGGGACACTGGGAAGCCTCCACCTTCCCTCCCCTTTGACCCTCCCCTCCGGTCATCTATAGACGACGCGGGAGTTGGAGCGCTGCTGCACCTTTTCCAGGTAGTATCTCCAGCATGTCCTGCATCGTCTCCTAGCATTGTCGCCATCGTCGTGACGTTGGAGATGCTCACTTGAGACGACGTAGCAGTGCTGCAGCTCCTGTGTCGACTGCAGGTGACCGGAGAGGAGTTAAAGGATTAGGACAGCAGATAACACTCGAAAATCTTCACGTGTGGCGAACACGACTCCAAAGCATGACTAAGAAAGATTGGCTCCAGGAAAGCATGGCGACAAGGCTAAACAATGGCTTCGATAAACTGTTTTGAAATTTTACGTTAAGTATACCGAATTATGATCATGACTATTTAGGGGAAATTTTGTACCGTATACTTTCTCAAACTTACTTGGCAGCTGATCCGCCATGAATAGTCAAGATATATTCTAATACACTTAACTTTTGGATCCCTGAAAACGGCATGAGCACGGAAGTACGTGTTTACTCTTCGACGTCAGGGTTGGTATCATTGGCATAAGTCCTAGAACTATCGTCACAGAGTACAAACTGTATATTAGCGACTCATATAGTACACATTATGCGTTGTTAATTTGTAATTTAATACATAGTTTTTGGAATCATGGGGTCGATGTTTCACCAGTTTTGAGACAAACAAAACAACTTAGATACACTTTTGGAAATGTAAAATGATTCAGTACAATAGATTCATGCGAGAAATATAGAAGATTTCTAGTCTTAGAGTGTTAAATCACGATATGTCCCTGTGAAGAGGGAAATATAGTGGAGGAAAAAATTGTGGAGGGAAGTATAGTGGAGGGAAATATAGTGCAAGAATATTTCCCGCTAGATAGTAAATAAGCGGCGATATATTCCGGAAATTGTGCGTTTAATCTACTGTGGTGTCTGCTGCTTTGGGCTGCCGTACTGCCTTTACCTATGCCTAGATGGCACCTAAAGTTGGAATTTTGAGCCAAATTTGGAATGAGGGTAGCTCCATGTGCCTTCTCTCTCCATAAAAATATTGAGCTCAAAATTCCAAGTTTAAGGTGCATATCTTGTACCTCAATTTTTCAACCCCATCTACCTATGTTCTTCTGCAGTACAGCAGGATTGACTGATCTCAAATTTGGAGCGAGTCTTTCTCCACATTTCTCCTGTTCATACTAAAGATTTGAGGTTAATCAGTCATACCTTCATTTCTACATTTTAAAGCTTGTGTATCAAAAATGGGACACCTCCACCCTGCCATTTCTTGTTTTTTTAAAACACAAATCATTGTTGACCTCTGCATTCATTCTCACCAGGTCTGAATACCTGAAACCCAATGTCAATCACACAAGAAGTGTCACATCAAAGTTCAAAATGGATACCAGGAAATCGCTCATTTACGAATCTGCATATCAAAATGGGACAGGGTGCATTTCCCTCGAGGCTCTGTCGCCACTCTGGCTTAAAACAGAAAAATAGAGTTATGAATGACTCATACGTTCAGTAGCCGCTCGTGAACCGTGACTGACACAAGCACTTCATCCTACGCATGGTAGACTGTTGCTGAGTTATGTACAGGTAGTTAAGTAGTAATCCAGATAGATTAGATTTGTGCGCAGCACAGGTGAAAGACCTGGAATAAAAAAGTTGGTTCGGGGTCGCTCGATGCTGCTGCAAAGGTTGCAGGGGAATTTACGGAGAGAAATACACTGCAGGTAACAAAAGCAATGAATGATACAATTTTTCTCTGAATGAGTCTCCGTAAACATAAAGACCACGTGCATAAAAAGAATGGACTGCGGCTATTGTGATGTTCGACCCCGCAATTCCAGGGAGTTTTAAGTCAACACCATGATGTGAAATCGTGCATGCCGGCATCAGTTATTTGACTGCAGCATACCCCGCTTATAGTGACGAGATTGGGGGAGAGCCAAATTGTCTCTATAAGCGGGTGTCACTACATCTGAGACTGATATAATTAGGCTATAAAATGGGAATCCTGGGTATCTATGACAAGTGCACATGTAAACAAGGAAAAAAACAAAAAAAACTTGGTTCACTAATTGAACCACGAGATTCAGAAGGTGCTGCTGGAGAATGTAAAGAAGGCCACATTGCAGGATTTTTTAAGGTACAAATGCATGAGTAAAAAAAATCTTTCCAAAAATGTCGCCATAACCGGGTTCAATGTCACTGTATATGTTATGTTATAAAAAATGGGAACTGAAGGATTTTGTCACGAAAAGGGGATGTCACTATAAGCGGGTTACACTGTATATGAGTGTGGCCGTCATCGAATGTGCGGTCTGCTGACAGCACTTTGTTCAGGGACAAAGACAGCGTCCATTGCCGCAAGGTCGTGTGGAAAGCTGCAACCTTCACGGGATGACAGATGCCTTCAGCATTCATAACTGGCATCACCCCCTTAGAAAACAGTGGGCCAAATCAGCTCGCATCATTCCTCTGTGAATAAATTTCAATTAAGATTGCACAGCGCTTCTTTCACAGGAAGGATAGTACATCCAGAACAAGATGACTTTTTTCCTGTCAACTTCACAAAGAGGAAATATACGAAGGATTCTTTTTTTAAGCTTCTGACGACGCCCGAAGGCACGAGGCGTAAAAGATAAGATCTTGTTCTCTTTCTTCCTGAAACTTGCATTGTCTTCAAAGATGCCTGAATAGTATACTTAGCTAATGTGTACATATAGCAGTTCCGACGTACAGAAAACTGCCGAGGAGAGACACAACCAGGCTTTTTTGCCTGCAAAATTATTTGCTTCCGCTCTGGTCACAAATGCGGACGACTTAGAGAAAGACAAAATTACCTTCAGCGTATGCTTCAAGGGGTGCCAAGCCTCTCTCTATCTCTGTCCAGATGCGATTCTTTTCCGACCTCTGCACCCCGTCGCAAGTTTTGGCCGAATGTGAACACAGCAGTGGAGCCATAGCTCTTTTATGCCAGTTTCTGTTGTGCTTCCCTGGTCAGGACTTACAAAAATGGACCTTTTGCAACGGACTGCTAATAATAGCGATGATGCTCCTAAAGAATGACAATAATAGGGCTACTCGTCACCTATATGCGCAAGTAATGCAATAGTGCTGGTGCACACGTAGCAGCATCCTCGCCCTTAGTAGCTGCACTTGTGTTTGCATGTGTAAATAATGAAGGGATGCCTGCATTTTTCACCTAAAAACTACGTTTCTGCAAGCACCTTGGCTCCATCAATCACGGAAGGGCATCAGTGCACCTAGGTGAGCAAATTCCACCCCTTTTTTCTGCCTTGCACCAGCTGAAAGGTTCTACAAATGCGTATACGCTCGTCATTTCACGCTAGGCTAAGAATTCACGATAGAACCATTTTGCGGGGCAAGTGAGCCTCCGAAGTACTGCTGCATACCGTGTAGTGTCATAATTGTAGAACACCAGTAGCACGCCTGTTGTGAGAGCAGACCGATGTTCTTGACATCAGTACGACATCACAACGCCGCCATGCCTTATGCCCGATCACGCTTCTGGAGGGGCCTCCATGGGCCCTTCCACCTCACTTCGCCATTGTTTTTTGACTCGCATTTCTAGTTCACATTGGACGCGGAGATGCTAACCACAGGTGCGCATGGGCAAAACAAGAATGACATCGATCACTTGAACACATGAATCTTGTGCGTTTCATGACGGTTTCGTCTACTGAAGACGCCAAGACAGGTTCATGAACAATATCGCTTGGGATATAGGACCCGACCCGACGCAGTGCGTAGTACGCGCCGGTTGCGGAAACACTTAATACTTAGCATGTGAAGTTGGTCGTTTGTTCTCCGTCTAAGGGTCACACAAGAGCCAATCAGAAACCGGAAGGTAATGTCTAATCACACTCAACGACTAAGAACGAGAGGTGGTAACAGACACGAGCCAACACTGCTCAAGGCAAAAGAAACTATACTTTATGATTGGAGCAGGGGGAATCGTTTCCAGGTCTCTACTAACGTTATGTGGGCCGAGTGCGTGTGTACTGGGGTGATCGCTTTAACACAATATGCTGTCATTTTCACTCGAGCAATGGTGCTCGTAATTCAGAGGTGCAAAGAGAAATTCACCCCACATCTACCAAAAGCATGCTACTGCCTTCTGAAGATGATCTGCGTATCCCGCCACCCATGGGTGGTGCTCAGTTTAGTCTAAAAGTGAAGTCTTTTGATACCATTGAACTGAGGGCATCGATGGAAATGGAAACGGCCGAGCTGTGGCACACTTTAAGAAATAGTATCATGACCTGTCAACTATGGGTATTGAGACTAGCACTTACATGCTCCCCACTTCAACCGGTAGGAAAAATTTAAAGCGCTGTGCATGTGTCTGTCTCTATCTGTCTGTCCGCCGCACAAAAGCTGGAAATCGGCTGCGGACGGACACATACACAGTCTTGGTCTACCGGGTGCATAAACAAAAACCACAAAACTGGTCGGCAATTCTTACAAGGTCTATAAAATTACTAATGATGGACGCAGAGCCTCCCTTTCTTTTTAATATTTTTTTACAGCTCCCTCATACCGATGTACAGGTCTATGAAGTACAACACTATGGTGAAAATGGCAAACCTTTTGGTGTGCTTGAGGGTGCTCTAAACCAGAAATTTCTCGTATTTTCATAAACTTGCGGCATCTTTATTTGCACCAAATTAATGACCTGATTGCTTGACATAGAGATGATAGGGATCCTCATGAAGGAGTTGCTGTTGTTGTCAGTCCTTAGGAGGTTTCCCTTCCTTAGTTGCTACTTTCTTGAACCTTGGCCTGAAGTTCCAGCACACCTTCCTAATGTAGCCACGGGTAATCCTAGCCTCCCAAGCCAACGCCCTTCTTCATTTTGAACCAGCACCTGGGTAGGAACTAGATGAAGGGCATCTTGTTGCCGTCGGAAGCCACCAGCTCTGACACCGTCATGCTCACAGGATGATTGTCTTGAATGTCATGAAGTCATCCTTACCATCAGCTGACCAGGCCAGGATTCTGCTGTTCCTTCTGTTGACAAGAGCATCCTGGACAAAGACTTCCAGACTCCTCCCAGGTGGCATGGTATTTTCGGCTGGACTCATACAACATTTTCCATCTTTTGCATGCCATGGCCATGGTGGCAGGGACAAGCTGGTCGTGTGGTGGTGAACGAGCTGGCTGTGGCAGCCAGCTATTACTTCCCGCCACAGCCACAAATCACCACCCCTACTACCATGGGGGGTGTCTGGTCTATCTTCTTGGTCCTGTTGTCTCCTGCTGTCGTCATGTGCATCATGCAGTATTTGGATCTCATCACCAGATTGTCTTGGGGTCTCTTCTGGCATGTTGTCTGGTTCATCTGTTGTTGGCATCTTCGATATAACTAACTCCTCAATGGGGTCATCACTTGCCTGAGTGCTCGGTGACTTCTGTTTCTTACTCTTCTTGACTTTACTTGGCCTCTGGGTTGTCTATTTGTCAGACATCTTGTCATTCCTCTTCCTCTTCTTCCTAGATTTGCTCTCTTCCGCTCCAATGTCTTCTGTGATGCCAGCATCTGGTTATTGTACTGCTTCCGGTTGCTCGACCACAGTTGCGGGGTCGACCATTGATTCAGTTGTAATCTCTGACAGTTCTTCGAAGAGTGGGTGACTGTCTGATCTTGTCGTGGCCTCGTTGTTTGCTGCGTCAGTTGCATCTTGTGGCGATGGTGAAACTGGTGTCCTTGGGAATAAGTCATTCAGCATCTGGCCCTGGATAATGGTGATCCTATTGAATATCTTTGTTAGGTTCTCTATGACCTCAGCACGGGATGTGGCTGTTGCAACACTAGGAAATAGGAATAACTCCATGATGACTTCTTGCGTTCTTTCGATCATGTGAGGGAGTGAGCATCCTACTGGCCGGTCTATGGCCTTGACGAATTTGTTCACAGACTGACTGCCACTTTTTCTCCCATGTCTGATTTTCTCGGCCAAAGCTCCAAACGGCGGACTTTGTGGGCTGGTGTAGGACTTGGCCTTCTAAGACTTTTCTTCCTTTTAAGGTTGTGACTCTTCAATAACATTCTGACGGTTGTCAGGATTGCACCAGATTTCGTTCACAGACGAGAAGAACTTGATAGTTCTAATGGCTTCCAGTATCATTGGCATGATCCCCAGATACCACCAGAGATCTTCTCAACGAGTGCCACTGATGATGGAAGGCCGATGGTATGGGGTGCTATCACAGCAGTCGAGAAACTTCCTCGTCAAGCCATCCATGGTCATATGAAGACACAAAACTATGTCCGTATGCATGCCTAAGAATGCGCCTGTGCTCGTGCATGATGGGGGAAGACATCTTTGAGAAGGACAGTGGATTTTTAAGCAGGATTTTTAAGCTCCTGTTTATACACCCATGGTGATCAAGAAATAAAGTACCTAAAGGCACAGAAGACCCGTAGAGTCAACAAGCCAGCCTGTTCACCTGACCTTAAATCCATCAAAAAAGTGTGGGGGCTTTTGGCAAGGAAGGTGTATGAAAGTGGACGGCAATTGGCATCAGTTGACAATCTCCAAGTAGCAGTTTTCAGGGCTTGGAATGACATTGATGTGGACCACACAATAAAACTTTATGTCCCCATGAAGGGCAGAATTTTTAAACCTATTATTAGGAATGGTGGTGCTACTCACTACTGGGCTAGCCTGGTCTTCACCAATTGCTAATCCATTTCATTCGTTGCTTATTTAATGATAGGGTTCTGTAGTTTCTGTGCAGCAGTTTGGGTGCTGCTTTATACTTTTGTTATATCCACTTGATTAGTTCAAGTTAATGGTTTACGAGCATATTGTCGCAATACTGTTTTCTCTACTCTACTCTTCACTATGGCTAAACTTAAAAATCATGTTACATCCATTCCTTTTTTCATAAAGTTTATGTGACTCTTTGTAATTCGTTCACAGTGCGCGCCGACTTCCTAAAAGTCCGGAATTATGTTGGCAATTGGGAAGTAGCCCTTAACCCTGTCGCAGATCTTCTGCACTCTGTCGGCATTGTTCCACAGCTGGGTCTCGCGGATTATGCACAAAATCCATTCTCGATAGGCAGAAACCTATAAAAGTCGGCAGGAGATCCCCTTTTGCTCAATAACTCTACTTTCGGACTGTCACACTGTCTTCTTACCCTGGTGTACCAAGAGGGAGTATTCTTTCCACAAGCGAGTCCGCCTGACACAATACCTTCGATCGTTCTCCTGGAGAACTCGCCAGTCGGGTCGTCCTCCTCGCTGAGGCCGTAGTTCACGAACAAGGGACCCCCACTGTCTCCCTGGCAAGGACCCTAAGTGATATCAAGGTGGCATCTTCCAGAATCATTTGAAGTTGTTATATCCCAAAGTTCAGGGTGTTTTTGGTACCGAGTATATGTTGACGGTCTCATTCTTGATGCCCAGGGTGCACAACAGCTCTTCGTTGATGCCTAGCTCGAGCGCTTTCTTTAGATTACTTCTACATCAGAAAATGGTTCAAAATTCGCGCGTAAGACCCACTTGAGTGGCTTAACTCAAGATGAGAGATGCAACGTGTACCTAAGATCCGCTCTACGACTGCTGTTGTGAGTCAGAAACTTGTTGCACATTTCGTTGCTGATGATGGTCACGTTGACGGTGAGCGCCACGTCGCTCGTTGTCCCTACACGTGAAGGAACGATGTTTGTTACTTGGACAGAACAGCTGGACCACGGTCCTGTACAAGAATACCATGCTCTGTAAGCCCGTAGCCATCAGACGTGGCCCTTTTGCCTGTCAAGTCCACGCTGGATTCTCCCAGGCAGGCAGGCGTGTCGCCGTATTTCGAAAAGTCATACTGAATGCGACGTCCTAGCAAGTTACCATCCGTTAGTGGGTGAGTCTTCTGATAAAGTCGGGGTCTCTTTCTTCTTACCTAGTTCCAACACAGCAATGTCGCTGTAGAGCGAGGGGAACTTGTAGCTGGGATGGAGAAACGTTCTGCGCACTTCCACCATCTCTTCGTACTTCGTGCGGTCTCGTATCACGATCTGTTGAGCTTTCGCATCTCCTTGGTCCCTACCAGAGGGTAGACTTTTGATATACGAAGACGAAAATCAATGCAGTTGAAGGGTGTTTTGTCGCCTCCGGACGGGAACAAGGTCATAATGATGTCGGACTCACTCTCCAAAGCTTTCAAGGCAGTGGGCTGCGATGAGAACGAATCTGTCGTTGATCACTGTTGATCCACAGAGGAAGTTACGACTGCTGGCTTCATCTCCGATGGCGTAATGAAATAGTCTTATAGAGTGGTAATAGCGTTATTTTGTCGCGGCGCTTAATTGCACCTATCGATATTCTTAAGCTTCTTACTCGAGCTCTTTTTGGTCCTCGTCTGTCTGTCGTTTTCGTCTGTAAGAAGCAAGTGCTGCATCAGCTTGTAATGTAAGATACATTAAACGTTTACTTTGTTGAGCTCCATACCTGGAAAAGGAGAAGTCATCACTTCTCTCGGACCCGTCATCGTCTTCTTGGTTTTTGGGTGCTCCAGCTCCACAGACTGAGTATATAATTGCAGCGAATTACCTGAAGCTGAACAGAATGCTGTCTGTTCAAGGACGACTTACAAAATCGAGGCTCCAAGATATTGGTGTAAGATCGTCCGTGTGCAGTTTGTATCTCCGTGTTTCTCGCTGTAATGAACGAATTAGGATAGACCCCAGGGTCCCGATCTGAGGTTAATGCATACTTACGGCTCTTGAACCCGCATGCTCCACAGGAACGTCTAACAGGCAAAACGTAGGTGAATAAGAAATTACGGTTGCAGTACAGAAACTGTGTGTTCGCAGCTGACGATCGACCGCTCATTTACCTACAATACGTAGACATGACTTCTGGAAGCTCCACGCAAAACCCTTTTCTCGACCACTCTTCGCAGCGAGGAAGCTCATCAATGCAGCCCTACAATTGAAGTTACATGCATGCGAGATATAGCGTCCTTAAGATGGACTCACCAGATCCTTGCAAATCCCGCATGTCTTCATGCACACAATTGTCATGAACGAGAACGAGAGGTGTCGGTCGTCCGAACAACTGTCTGGTTCAAGTGCAGCCCAACGACGGCAACGCGAGTGGTAATCTTCGCACTGGTACCTGTAAGTGAATTTCAGCCGAAACCTGCCCGCGTACACACGACTTATGTTAAAGGCGTAAGCGTCATACGGTATAGAACCATGCATGGTAGTTTATGTGAGCATGAGTATGCCATGCTGCCGTGCTACTGCCATGATTCGTACCTCGGTCTTCCTACTGGAGACCCCCTCAGCCTTGCAAGTCTGTTTTCTTCAGGGGCCTCATCACGTCTTTTCCCCAAGCAACAGAACTTGTGCACCTTCTTCTCCGCGTTAAAGCCGCACGTGATTGGAGGCTCTTCGCCTGTCATATCTGCCAAAAAGTTTCCCTTAAGATATAAGTGCTTCCTTCACCAGATGCAAACCTGACCGACGAGCGTAAGCGTTATGTGTACGCACGTAAGCAGTACAGTCACATTAAGTGGTGACTCAAATGTCAGTTCGCATACTTCATTTACCTTCTGCTCCACACTGATCAGCTTCCAGACATATCGCACCCTGGACGACGGAGTAGCTGCATCGTCCTGACGGGTCATACTCAACCTCTTCATATTCATATTCAAATTCTTCTATGTCCTCCTCCTCCACATCGAATTCATCTGTCTCGAAGATGATTTCATCGCTTGGTGGGGGGTCGGGGCAGCATATCTAATGGACAACGTAGCTATATATTGCCAGTGCGAAAAGTCGGGCTTTGTCTCCCGCTTGGTATAGGGTCAAAAAGTCCTGTGTTGGCAATTTATGGTTTGTTTATACCTGCTCCCTCCCCCATGTATTATGCAAGAATCAGAAGTTGAGTGTGACGTTGGATGCATGACAGAAATCAAAGTTGTACACTCTTTTCCCTTCCTCCTGAGCAACCTGCAAGGTCTTCATGTTGGTGATCTGGGTAATGGTGTCTCACTGACCTCAGGAGATGGCTTTGGTCTTGATGGTCGTCACTCCTGCTTGACATATCTGAGGATCCATGTGAGCAGCATTGCCATCTTGCGTGCATGGTCCTTAGTGTCATCCACATATTTGAGAGCTGTTGTTTCTTGTTGCCTCTTCATTTTCAGAGAGTTGTCACCTGCATTTGCAGCAGCTGTGTCTGAGGTCTGCACAAACCAGTGCACTGCTCTGGCTCATCCAGATTCAGCTCACTGGCAAGTCTCCTGATTTTACGGATGTATTCTTCCCCATCACGGTCTTTCCATATCCATGCTTTAAGCACGTGTGGAAAAGTTCATCCTCTTGCTTAATGCTGGGCAAATATTTTTCAAGTAGCTGCAGGTATGCAAGGACTCAAGAAGCAAAGCAGAGGTCAGAGTTCAGATGATGGAGAAATACTTGATGTAGTGATCACTGGGACCCTCCTTGCTGAATCCGGTCATGTTCTCCTTGTTGAGGTCATCCTTGTCACCATGGCGTTCACCTTGGGTCGAGTATCCCTTGTTCTGGCCATTCGCTGTTCTTAGTGCAGAAGAGCTCAAAATCGGATCAGGTCATGTAGGCCACCTTGCTCTTGTTTGGTGCCACAGAGGATAAGATTTCATCCACAAAAGGTGACTTCTCAATTCTGTACTCTGAAACATGTCTTTTCACAGCCGTGAAAAATAGACGGTTACCATTTCCCAGAAGAAGGACTTAGCAGGATAAAAAAGTATAACGTATAGCGAGACTAAAAGTAATCGAGGCATCAGCAAAAAAGAGCAGTACAAAAAGTCTCACTTTTTTCCCACTTTTTTCCCACTTGAGCATAGAAAATGAGGTGAAAAAGGTAGAAATCAGGGAAAAAAACGTTGCTCCTCAAGAACACACAAGGTGGGAGAGGGAGAGGGCACTGACCAATACTGCGGGTCCTCTAAAATTGATGATCACAGGAAGGTGGTCCCCCAAACGATCGAAGTTGTTGCAATCCTCCACAAGAGAAGGTGTTCCTAAGGTACACGGAAGCGTCCTTACGCTGTTCCTTTGTCATTTCCAAAGATACGATAGCATTTTCACCTGGTGAGCCATCATCCAAAACGCACTGGTTGACTATGCTGAGGATTGTCTGTTCTGGCACGTCCTCATTGCCTCTGGTTTCCTCAATCGTCTGGGTGAGCTCCTTGGTCTGGATGGGAGTCGCCGTGGCACCCGCAATCATAATTAAAAAAACTATGCAGAAAGCATCCCGAGTGTCCATGATGCGTCTGGAATCAGATTGATCACGTCACTACAGTAGCGTTTTACGTTAGCACCGAATAGCGCACTGGGGTCTGCCTGCTTTTTCAAGCAAACTGACTCACTACCTGTATGCCCCAAAAGTCTTCGTACTAGCAACATGGGACAGCTATTAAATACCGGTTCTACCTGGGCAATCCCCACTTCTCCTGGTCAGACAGTCGAGATAAGTATGGACGTGCGTACTCCACGTATGTTTGCGTTATGCACTACACTTCTGCCCTGCGCTCGGGTAAAATGTTATTTAGGGAAGATAATTACGTACATGCAGAATGTGGGAGCTTCCGTCGCGAGACTTTGCCATTGTGGCAGATTCTTCTTTTTCTCAGTAATTATTTTTCCAACCCTTCCCGTGCACCTAGTCAAAAGGTGCAGGTCGCTGCACCTCTTGCACTAGCATGATCTTCAGAGCTAAGCTTAAAGGCGTATGGCAATCACGTTTTTCATGCTGTACATGGTTTGTCCAGCGCGAGAGGAATAGTTTCGTTCCACAACAGTTCAGTTCACTGTTAATGCTTTATGATGACGCTCACTGCATACGTACCGGTCTGAGTGAACTCCCTTAGCGTTGTGCATGATTGCAATAACACGGGAAAACCAGTCATTGACTATCACCTTTTGGTTGCGGGATGGCCTGCGTAAGAATGAGTTTGAGGATTTTTAACGCAAGACTCGGATTTCAGCGGAAATGTGATGTTGGAGGAGAGAGGCAAGAACTGCAATGATAAGGGTAACTGCTTGACGGAGTATACGAACATTGCAAAAGAATAACTGTACATACGTACTTTATTCTTTAAATGTCAAGATTCACAACTTGGTAGTAATAGAACTTTCTGCCGAAGCCCATGCAGAATGTCTTGGCAACTCCTCCAACGCTTTCTTCTTCTTTTCGATAGAGGCTGAGGATTCCATAGATCCCCTTCTGTCTTTAGAACTAGTTATCAGTTTTTGCCTAATGCACAGCCACCACGTGGCCAGAGTCAGCACCAAGTTAAACATCCAGAGGCCCACTGTTATCGGAAAGCACACGCTCAATCGACTGAAGTAGGGGTCGAGCGCCTGCGTGCAGTCCCAGCAGTAGAACGACAGAGTGAGCCAAAGGACCAGCTGGAGGAAAAGGTTGAGCGCGAAGTTGAGCGTTATGTAGCGGGCAACTCTGCCCACAGCCTTGCAGACCAAGTATGAATTTGGCAGAAAAGTGGATAAAAGCCCTCCTCGCAAGTTCGCTCCCACGGATCTCAAACACCCGAGATGCAGACCTAGGTTCATTACGACGACAAGTAGAAAGAATGGCACGGAGTAGAGGACGGTTGGCTTCCACACCTCGACCCAGTGATTGGCGAAGACATAGCCGAGGAGTAAGGGGGATACAATTCTCGTCACGACAGTCATCGTCTGCCACAGCCTAAACAACCAGGGCTTCTCCAGATGCGAGGAATGAGTGAGAACATTGTCGCAGGTGCTGTTGCTGGTGTCGCTGCCGTCGCTTTTGTTGTTGCTACGTCCGTTGAAGGATTGCTTCAGATTTGCTGACGAAGTTTGAGACGAGCGCTTTTGGCTATTGTAGCTGGGGTTGACCGTCAGGGACCAGTGCACTGCCCCGAAGAATGGTCCGAAGGAGGTGATGGCAACGATGAAGGGCACAATTCTGAGCATACCGGTCTCTTCTCTGTGCGTGGCGTAAGTGATCGCTGAATAAGTGAGCCAGCAGAAGACTTGAATGCACCAGTTTACACTCTGGTTGGCCAAGAAGAACTTCTTTGTTTTACACTTGTCATTGTAGTGCAGGTATCTAGAATGTAGATGAATGAGCGTATTTATGGACTGACTTCTTTTTAAGCATTCTGAGTTCGTCTGTTGCCTAGAACTGATCTGGACAACTGACTATTTCTGTACTAATGCAGCCAAAGAAGACGTATGCCCACCTTGTCGGAAAGACCGTCGAGAGTGCTGCCTGTGCGACCTTATACTGCCCGTCGCCAGCGCCAAGAAAGCGGTGATGCAAGCACAGGTTCAGCGGCACCGATGTTGCTAGTATGACAAATGGGAATGCTAACGGCAAGTAGGCGATGAGATCGTTCTTCTGGTTCTGGTCCGTGAGGTCTCCTGAAAAGACCTCGACCCAAGTGATCAGGAGCAGTCCCACCAGAGAGATCACTTGTGCCAGCAAGGTGCACATGAACCAGATCAGGAACGTCACAGTTGCCGCACAGTTGGCGCTTCTGCTGTTTAGACCCTTGAGACGATGATCAAGTCGCTGCAGTTGCCAGGAGGTGTAACCAAAATTGAAGGCAGACACCACAATGGATACGGTGGTCAAGGGCACTGAAATCAAAAGGATAATGATGCGTGCTGACGTATGCGCATGGACCCCTCACCTCATTAAGTACCGTATCATGCTAAGCACATGTAAACAAACGAGAGCTCAGTACTTCGTCGCTGTCGATTAGAACTGGACTATGTAAAATTTCTTTTTTACGCATTATTAGTCCTGCAAAGTATTGTTCGAAAATTGCTAGAAATAATATGTTGGGAGTGCACAACATAAATGGTTGCACGGTTTGCTGCGATTTTCGGCCATGCGGCGTACAATTAAACGCGAATTCATCACTGGACTGTCAGGAGAATGTGGTCTACGGCTACATGGCTTTGGTGTGACGATGAATGTACGCTATTACACGCAGTACAGTACGTACGTACAGGACTTCGGTATGTATTAGGCGGCAGCGAGCGGAAGCAAAAAATTGACTTTACGTAATCTCATTTTTGTCCCTCTTGCCTGCATTCCTGAACAGCATGACGGTGTCGACTCCGGCCACGAGCGAGCCAGCCCCCAGCGAGAACAAAAGCATCACGAAGAACGTCTGGACAATGATCTGAATGGAGACGCAATAGCAGTAGAAGATTATTGAAGAAAAATGTACTCCGTAAAACGGATGTGAAGATTATTAGACGCAATATAAAAAGACGACTTATTAGTATTTAGTATCAATGCATACAAGGAGTTATGGGGATCGCTAGTCCCGAAGTGATCCTCATATCCGTTTTACCGTACATGTGCCTGAGCACTGACCTGCAGAAACGAATTCGATGCTGCGGAAATTGCGTGCATTTGAAGTGCTGAGTCGTGACACTCTTGGATGCGAGTCGGAGACTTTTGAAGGAAGATCTGTGACGACACGCGGTAGTACCTGGAATTCAATTTTGTTTCTTACTAGGACTTTGCTTAGCACATGCTCAGGATCACACATGACCGTAGAACGTCAGGTATTAATTGTAATGCATATGTTCCCCTTGAGCATAAATCACCTTCTTTCTGGTCTTGCTAAGGAGGAAGCTAGAAGCTTGAAACCATAAGCAGAAGGGTTCATTATTAGTGAGAATACGGTTGGTTAAATCAACTATGCAGCTGCTGCAGGACCTTTTTCTCACGCGCTCAGTGAGGAAAGAAATCCGTTCCTAGAAACGATGACAGGCAAAAGGAGGCGAATACATTGCACAATCAGTTTCACAGAAAATGTGACGATGATTTTTGACATGCAAGGGGTGAAAAGAGGAAATCTAGAGATTTTTTTGCTTTTTTATACGTACTGAACAGTGGTGGCAAGTATGAAGAGAGGCACCATGACGGTCAGGTAGAAGGGGAACAGAGCCCACCTGACCACCCGGCTCAGGTTCCTGCCAAACACTCTGCCACCTCTGGAAGCGCCGCCAAAAAGACCGCCAAAGGCAAATGCGTGATTGTACGCAACCTCCGACACGGCAAAGAGCGCTCCTGGCAGAGCAATGGCAGCCAGTATGGCGAGGCCGTACGCGAGGTGACCGTCCGGACAGAGATCCTCGGCGGGATCGGCGCATCGCACCTGCAGGCGACGATGCCAGCATCTGGAGAGAAGACCATCCACATTGATGACCTTTTCATTGCCCTGCCAAGGAATGTTCAACTGGCGGACCACGCCAAGCAGAAGCTGAAGTCGGGGGTCTTGCAGAGCCACGCCGAGCATTTTCATTGATTGCATTTCTTCAGACGTCAACTATGATGAAATAAAGCATGTGCCAATGTGACATAAACGTGTAAATACTGGGGATTGCTAAGAGACAAAAGACCTTACCCTGACTGACATGATCTTGGAGAGAATTCCGAAGGGCAGGGCAAATAACTTGTCAAGCGCAGCCCCGGCTCCTGGCGTCTTGTCGAAAGCGTCCTTGACTATCAGCATGGAGTTAAGCACCTTCGGTTGAAACGTGGGAAGCAGCTCTTGCAAGCGAAGCAAAATTTGCATCGCAGCAGGGTCACTCAGGAAATGGGTGAAAATGCCTGACAAGAATCAGTAGCCATGAAACGTTGTTACTGATGTGATTTAGTGTCGTGCCATATCTGCAGGAACTAAAACACTTTACTCGTAAATGAAACAACACCATTGCTTTCTTGCGTCGTACGGCTACTCCTGTGATGGTTCAAGGTGAATATACCAGTATCTTACTTGGATCCGTTAGGAAGCTGGCGAATGTGATGTCGAGGTCCTCGAGAGCAGCCTCGATCTCAGGCATGTTCTCCGTCTTAATTCTTCCCAGAGCTACTGACAGGATGTCCAAGTGCTCTCGGTCAATTTTCTCCAGTACCTCTAGCAATGCTCTGACACCATCGGCTCCATCTCCTTCTGCAGGAGAGAATACTTCCGACAGTCTCTGCAAGTCCTCCAAGGTGAAGACAGCCAAGAACTTCTTGGCCAGGTCGATGTCAGCTTGTGAGAGGTTCAACCCTAGAGCTTTTGGGAGCACTTCGGCCGCTTCGGCCGGACGGCCACTTGCGAGCAACTCCAGTAGCTCCTTCTCGTTCTCCCGGGAGACCCCAGAGAATGCATTTTCTAGGGCCAGACTTTGGTCGGCTGTCAGAGCGCCCTTGCACAGGTAGGCACCAGCGGAGAGCCCGTTGGGAAAAGATCTCCCGTCGAGTGTGCATAATGAAGATAACCTTGATGGTGGGTATTTCTCGAGGTGAAACTCCACGATGTCTTCCAGCTTCTCTGCCCAGTGCTCTGGTGCCAAAGTCACCAGCCTTTGTCTCACTTGGAAGTAGAGCCCATCATCGATGGCAGGGGATATCGAATTAGATAAACTGAAGTCCGTTTCCTCTTCTAAAGAGCTGTTCAGGTTCACAAGGTCTGAAAGCCTAAAGTCCATGAAGGTATGACTGAGGCCTCTGTGACAGTCTCTTAGGGAAAGGTACTTTGAAGCCAAGGTCAGGTGCAGTCCGATGTCTAACAGATACAAGCCCAGGCCCAACAAAAGGATATTGACCAGCCTGGTCTTCGAGGCCGCATGCTTCTCCAAACTAACGAACTCTTCGTGACTTGAAGAAGTCGAGTTCGAAGTGGCGACGGGGAAGCTGAGTTCTGACGAGACGGCGCAGTTTGCTGGGGGAAACTCGCCCACCTCAGCCACCACAGAGGGGAGGGACCCCAGCCGCTTCTCTTTGTGAGAGTGCGAGGACGAGGAGGTAGACATCATTCTATCAGTGTTGCCTGAAAAGAATTGGCAGGCCTGTGTGAGAGAAAGTGAGAGAAATTAGACCGTGCAAGTGATGATGATGCGTCATTATTCCTCAGGTCTACTATTCTTCAAGCCCAACTGTCGCTGCTGTGCCTTTTCTTTCCTTCTCTCAAGTGCTAGGCACCTGAAAAAGGAGCAGGTACACAAATTAGAGACTTGTTGGTATTTCAGGCAGAATTTCTCCTTCATTCTTGCTTCCTGCCAACGATTGATTTCCCTCGCTCGCGGTGCATCTTTTTGTCACAAGCTCACATATACTCGCATATCCCGTTCGTCGACATCACCTCACAGTGCCCTGCACGATGGATGAACTTGATTTTGCATACGCACACAAAGTAGAATGGGAGAATAAGGCACCTCTTCTCGGATCTAGAAAATGTAGGAGACGATGCAAGCGGTCTCTGAAGCACATTGAAAAATACCCGATGCCACAAACACATTACTAGACGCTACAACTCGGCACTAATAGGCGAATATCCGGTAATTTGGAGGATTTGCGATGCATCCGGCTGGCAAAGGAACCGGAGCTGCAGTTAGGAAATGACAGGAAGAACAAGAAGACACATCTGCACGTTCTGTAGGTACTCATACCTATGTCCGTACATACATACAAAACGTCCCTCATGATCGTTTGTCTAAGTGCTTGGGTCAGCAGACATGACGACTTTTGTTCGCTCAAACATCTGCACCAACATGGCTATGCTGACTGACTAATGACGGAAATGGAGGTGATTCAAGTTACGAGTTTCACAGAATATCAGTGGTTCACAGACTATCTGGGTAAGAGATTACCTGATTCCTTGGACTACTTCGGAGGTGCTGCATGTCTACGTGCAAGGAGAAAGATTTCACGAAAGCTGGATACGTCCCTCACCTTATGTTGCAAGCTGCGACATAATATGCACGTGCTCCATCTTCACTGAAGGCAAAGTCTGATCACTTATCTCGGCGAAGAAAGTTCTTCTCTTTTCAAGGTCTCTTCCTTTTGTCTCTTTCTCGACGCACTTGATAGAGGGGGATCAAATCTGCCTAGGTGCGCACGTCCATGTACGTCATGTACACGGTGGCATGGTCAAGAGACCACTAAGTACACACAGAACGCGTAGTTCATAGTTGGTTGCAGCCTTGTATCCTTCGCTGGCGCCGTCCTATTCCCTCCTCCTCGCTGCAGCCGCCATCGCCTCACGCCACCACCGCTCGTGGTGGCAGGACAGTGGAAGCAGACGATGTGACTCGTTGAAAAACAAGCATAACTCTATGCTTAACAGTCTGTCAAATCACTCATAGCGAGGATTGTTTGCGAGAAAACAGCCACTTCTCCAAGGGCACTGCTAAAGTTTTCACCACCCCGATGCTGCTGTGTTAAGCGGAACTCATTGTCATGCATGGATCGACGCTACCTTATGTCAGCGAGGAGATTTCTACAGACCTATGAATGTGTGAAGCGGAAAGGAAGCAGAAGCAGAAGAAGCAGAAGAAGCAGAAGGAGAAGGTGAAGGAGAAGAAGCCCCGAGTTCCTGCATTCATGAAGGAGCCAAAATGTGTTGAAGTAAGGCGACTTAAAAGAAAAGAAGCAGCAGGCAGTGGACTTGAGCGTGCAGTGCATACTGCACGGTGTAATAGGTGCACTTTACAGCGCGGAGGAGCGGCAGCGAGAAGGCAATTGTATGGCACAAAGCTTTATTATTCTGTTTGAATGAGGAGCCACTTTGTGGGGATGCCAGCCAGGGCTGACTGGGAAATGAGCTTTGCTTGTCCCATTTGTCTCTTCTTCACGCAATGTTGGATCCGCGCCTGACAAATCTGTTCGGTTGTCGGCCTCCCTCGCCTTTTCCTTTATTTCTATACCATATAAAGCCCGCCTTAGTGAGCGTAAAACGCAATCGATAAGCGTATATAGTAGCATCTGCCCTGTTATCGACTTTGTTTTGCGAAGCACAATCGACATTTATTTTGTCATAATATATGCATTGCGTGAATATGGACTTTTCAGCATTTCCTAGCAGAACCTTCGAGCATTAAATTGCGCGCCTTCAGCTTCAGGTGTCTGAGTGGTCCAGAACAGACGAATATGTTTACAAGTCTAGATTTGCTATAACTGCGTATGCACGTGGCTGCGTGAACATCTTTGTCCGATGGTGTCGCATGTCGTGTCAATTTTACGTGTCTGTCTACTTGCTTGAGTGCCTGATTCGATATACACATTGATATTCGCTCGCCTCAATACACAGACAGCGACTTTTGAGTAAATAGAAGCCTGTACACCTACCTGCACTCGATCCTTTGTCAGAATGGGCGAAAAGAGACACATGCAAAATAGCTTAGCTGTGCTTGCAGCACCAGACATCCAACAGCAGCAGAAGGTGATTTGCCATGCAGGACACGAAAGGTATTGCTTACGACTGGGTCTGGTCTTATGTAACTGCTTGTCTAACCTACTGACAGTGCTTGTAAATTAGGGAAGTGGGACACTGGAAATGGGTCGCTCCGTTAAATCGATAGGGGATCTGTGTGGGGAAGTGGGTCGACCTTATACAGACAGGGTAAATAGTCAATGCTCCCCCTCTTAGGGCTACGGCAGCAAGTTGTGCATGATCTTGCTGCTGGAGCAATGCCTAGATAACTGCGCCAGGCACTGCTTACAATCATATAAGCCCTTGTGTGGCAATTTTTTATAACTCCGAAATATGCGTATTTCTCACGTGTACCTATCAGGCAATCCGCGAGATTATTGGCGCACTTGGTCTCACAAGCACAACACACCTTTCGGCCCAGAAATTTACTAAAAATCTCGGAGATTCGGGTCTGAAGAGTCCATCTTCCCCGCAACTTTGATCTTAAACAGTGCAAAGCCTTAGCGCAGAGAGTGACGAGCAAGCTAAGAACCACGATTCTAACCGATAAATAATTATGAGTCCCCATGATGCAAAACTTCCGCATGAGGATATCAGGTCCATGAGAGGATTATGATATGACGATATGACTGTAAGCAGTGCCTGCTGCATTCCCAGATAAGGCCAAATCTAATGTTAACCGCCTTTAATTTTGAACAAACTGATACGTCCTTTTTGCAAGAGATGATGCACCTTCGTGGGCCGCAGTGACGCAGTATGTCTACAGCCAACAATTAGAAGAGTGCTAAATATATGCGCCACATGCAGACAATTCTGAGCTCTCCTCCTCTCAAGAACCTTCTCATTTGGTGAACCTTCACTTACTCTTTATTCAGTAATAGTCCCTTGTTCGCTTTGAAAAGCCTTTGAGCACTTCTTCGTCTCTGTCGGACTATTGGGAAATGGCCATTACGCAGGCACTTCTTACCGATCGTTCTTGCTAGCTCGTACCGCATTTATACTTCAAATTGTATAGTGCGCGTGCAAGTCTTTAGATAATGATGATTGTATGACACAAATGAGTGCTCAGTACACGCCGATTCAATGCTAAGGTGTGTTGGATGATGTCCACCATGACTGCGTCGGTGACCGCAATATATTGAACGAAACTGATTCAAAGAAAAACCGTCATGATACCCTCGTTAGGCGAAAGATTCGGTCACGAAACCTTTCTTTCCGAGCCACAAAGGAGTTTCCACAAGAAGTTTTCACGATGCCTGCGTGTCAAGGGGGTCACTATGACCCCAGTTTGACTCACAATTGACGTGGCATGATTGCCCATAAGCGAATTTCAACCCAAAGCTGAATCTCAAGCTTCTCTGACATGCCTCCCTCTTCATCTTGCTAACCTTTGAGCACTGTAGCACCAAAATGGGCTGTCATAACCCTGAATGACTATCCTCAATTTTATGTTTCAGTATCTGAATCACACATTTCACATCAAGCTGCCACCTCGAAACATTCTAGAATGTTTCATTCAAATACTCCCTCCGTTTCACGATAAGTGAGCCGTGGCCCCATTTCAATTTTTCCAAAGTAAGTGAGCCATTTGAGGAGAACGCATCTGTTTGGTTGACTGAAGTTCAAAATGTGATGGGGTATCTGTAAGAACGTAGTGGGAGAAATGTAGTAGGAATGTCGCCATGTAGTTCCTAATGTAGAATTCCTAATGTAGTAGGAATGGTCCCATGTCAGGACCATGACAAAGATGGTTTGCTCTGGGGCACTGATCATGGTCACAGAACTGCATTGATTGACCATCTTGTTCTCTCTGCAACAGGACATGCACAGTTTCAGAACACCATTTGCTTGACACGTTTGGTTTTGTTATATTCCTGGACCAAAATTCTTCAATTCCAGCACAATAACTGAAGTGTTGTAGTCACAACAGGTGTCATTTTGATCTCACCTTTAAAGCAACAACTTTGTTGGCTCCTAACTTCATGACCTAATGCAATTCTGATGCTGTGTAACCACCACAATTCTGATGCTGTGCAACTCCGAAATTTTTCTTTTTAGATCAGCAATGTGGAATTCCCCTGAAAACTTCGGGTCACATTTCTGAAGCCACCTACCCCTACATAAACAGGGATTTTCCATATACACAATCCTGCCCATGAGTAATTGCATTGAGCATGACAGCACCTCATACGCTGTGCTTAAATGTGTTGATGTGGAATTCTGGTGTGGAACATGTAGATGTGATACTTATGCACAATGTTGAGTACACAGGTTCAATGTCAAAACTGCCCATTTTGGTGCTAGAATGCTCAAAAGGAAGCCACCTGGGGAGGGGGCCATGCCAAACAGAATAGAAATTTGACTTTGTGAGGGAGTAACCATTGATGAAATTGGCTGAAATTTTCATGGGGGAATCCAGACCCCCTGGCCCACCATTTCCACAATGATTCACTCCTGGTGCCCTCCATCGCCACGTGCAAGCATGCAAAAAACCCATGTCTGGGTTGAGAGGTTGCCACATTCTGTGAAGCTGCAAAAAGAGAGCGACAAGGTGACGCTTTGACATTTGACAAGCGACAGTCGGGAAATCTTGACCTCAACACTGAACTGGATTGCAAGATTCACAACAGCTGAGGGTGATCTCGTCTACCTTCTCTCGCTACTGCTAGTCTGATCACGTCAAAAATGGGTTGGGCACATGCCAGCTACCGACAGGTCCAGAATGAGGGGGCATCCAGCCTTCCTCTTAGCCTTTGATGCCTCTGAGAAAGGTGAAAAGACAGAGTGATGTCATGTAAAAATAAAAGATAGTTTGGCAGCCCAAACCTTATCCCAAAGTGTTTCTGGTACCATTGATTGGTGCCCTAAACTTGGTCTAGAAGAATTTCTGAGGTAACCACAGAATTTCTTTGCCTGTTTGATGGCCTCTTTAATGTGCTCAATTTGGGGGACAACCTTCCTTGCAACCTTAAAGTGCCAATGAAAGAAATCTGGCAGCTGCTCTTGGAAAAAGTCTTTAATTCCGTCTAAGGCCTATGTGCTTCAACCAATCAGCTTGTTGCTGTAGAGTCACACCAAAAGGCCGGTGACAGCTTGTCCCATGCGCTCATGCAGGTTGTTGTCTTCAGTTCAAGCCATTTCTACGCAAAGGTTTTGCTGTTTTCGCATATGACAACCTTGCCTCTGACAACTTTGTTGTAGCTGGACCTTGACTGCTCACTTAGAAGTTTACACAAGACCGTGGAACTATTTTGTGACTGTCGTAGTGCCCTGGGATTGAATGGCAGCCCTTTTTGTCTTCGGTTTATGGCAACTAAGAAGAGACCCACAGTGAGCAATGAGATTTCACACATGGATGAAAACTGCTGAAAACAAGCATCCGGTCAACAATCCACTTCGAATTTGTTGCAATATTTTGACTTCATGAATCCCTTCCCTGACATCTTCCTCTTAAGCCAAAGTGGTGGAAGATATCTGGATCCGATGCTCCCTCAGAAATATAATGTGGACCTTACAAGAGCCCCATTGTCTGCTTGCCTCGACTATTGTGTTAGCACACCCAAAATTCCAGAACTTTCTGACTTGAAAAGTGTGGTGGTCACTGATGTTGCAGGTTTTCTCGTGAACATGACAAAATGGACTATTAAGTGTGAAACATACCTCACTGCCTTAGTAACAAATGAAGTAAGTGAACAACAATCACTTCTGAAACAAAAGAAAAGAGGCAATCGCACAAGACATTGATTATGCTGTTTTTGTCTGTCTCATGGCAGAGTAGATCATCTCTAGAGTTGTGGCTCTAAATAGTCGTAAGGCACGATGTGATCTAAATCTTTTGTGTACTATTATTATCAGTGCTGAACAATGTCTAGACAAAGAAAAGGTCACTATCCAAATGCTTGGACACACATATGTTGGACATGCCTCCTATGGCAAAAATTATGCATATGCAGTGGTCAAGCAAGTCCCCTCATAGATCTTACTGCACAATCAGGCTACTTCATATTGTCAGGCAAAGTAACACCAGCAAAATGGGTGAATATGCATGCAAGACCATCCACTTCAAAAATCAATAATGTAGGATCAATAGGATGTTCATGAACAATGCTCTATCAGTCTTGAACATCCCGAATAAACTATGTAAAAACCCATATAAGAATAGGGAGACTAAAGTGTGGGTCTATATTCGACACATACGAAGCGGACCGGCCTTAGCCTGTCCTACGCGGGCTATACCGGGGAGCTGAAGGAAGTTTCTACGCGGACTATGTAGGAGCTACCGAGGGACGGAGTCTCCCAAGGTTGCTTCCCGCTGACCGCTCGTGGGGGAGCAGCTACGGGCGCGCGTTCCTGCCCTAACAGGAGTAGTAGTCTAGAAGTAGATTGTGAGTAGTAGTTCTTGTACCTTCAACGTGTGTGTGAAGCAAGGAAATAAACCGTAACATGGATCACGACTACGTCCCTTCTGAAGTTCGGCATCCGGGTATAGTCTATTTCGAAGCTAGTGTGAGACCTTCTTGTTACCGTCTGGCCGACGCTACATATTATTAGAAGTGAAATTGGCATCTAGAATGGAATTGGAGTAATCTTACATGTTACCTTAAAGATACAGCAATAGCGACTAGTCAACGACAGACGGACCACAGAATTTGAGCTCAGTAGACATCACTCGTGCTAGGGATATCACGCCTGCCCCGTCACCTTACTCTCCGTTGAGTTCGTCAGATTCGCGTCGTTTGTTGGCCTCATCGTCTCCCCGTCAATACGAACGTCCTGTGCAGTCCCACAGAGCTTGTTGAGAAGAGTTCTCCGTTTTTTGGTAGGCTTCCGCACCTTCCAGCTGGTCCCCAGGGGTTGTCCTGACTGGTATAGGTACCAGTGAGATTGCCGTCAAAGGAGTTGCTACCGCGTTGAAGGTCGGTGCATGGCATGGTCCCAGGAACAAATCCACTCGTTCCATCAAAGTACATGAGCTCAATATCCAGTCCAACAGTATTGACCAGCCCTTATCACATAAAATATCGCTCCGAGCTGGAACTCAGTCCGGCATAGTACAGTACAATATGGAGAACTTTGTACAGTAGAACATAGAGTTACACACGGTGCAACAAATACAGTATGAACACATTTTAACCTAAGTCTACCCATAGTACTGCGCATGCGCGCACACATAACATCTGCCCGATACAACTCATGATTCTGTATGGGAAGCAATATCAGTCCCTTAGCATGTAGGGCACTTCTTAACTGTGCTATTGCACGCAGGATCTATCAACTTTGTGGAAAAATGTAATGTACTGATTTCTTCTAATCCTTCTGCCATTGTTAGATATCTAATGCTCAGTTGATGAAAGCATTCTTCCAAGAGTGAAACTGTATCAGCAATTTCACGTTCCTTTTGCAGGGTTTCTACTTTATGCACCAGCTGCTCAATAATGGTCTTTGCTTTTTGCATGTCAGCTGCTGCTAACATTTTTTTCAATGTCTCAATTGCTGCATCTGAAGGACCTTTATCAATAGACACTGATAAAGCAGTGAGGCCGGCACTGGAAAATAAATAACTCCCCAGGGCTACCACACCTGCCCCCACAAGTAGACCTAGGCCAAAGAAGAGCTGCCTCTTCTGTCGGTGTCCATGGCCTGCAAAAGCTAGGTGGGACTGTTCTATCACCTCTTCAGGATGAGTATACAAGGAAACTATACCTGTGAGACATTGATACAAGTTGCCATATTGCTCTTTCACTGAACCTCCCCGTTCCCTCACTGAATGTAGTAATTTCTGGCTAGCAGTGCTATTTTCTGTAAAATGCTAATGTCCCTGTTTTGGACTCTGTCCATGATGAGGTGGCCTTCGCTCGAGGGGGCATTTCAAATGAAATGGACTGAGCTTCGACACTCTACACGGGAGCAGAAGTCTCTACGTGGGTTACAGGCGACTGAGGGATGAGTCTCCCGAGGTTGCAGTCAGTTGACCGCTCATGGGGAGGCGGCAAAGGAGCGCGCTCCCGCCTCATTAGTAGTAGTCTAGAAGTAGAATGTAATCAGTAGCTCTTGTGCCATTGAAGTGTGTGGATTGGGAAAATACACAGTCGTAGCCATGGAACCAGACTACATTACTTCCGAACCCCGGTGCTCGGGTGTTGTCTACTTTGAGGCTGGTGCGAGGCTGTCTTGCTACCAACTGGCCGACGCTACACATGGTGACAATTCGAAAACAAATCCGCACCGGGCAGGAGATGGCCAGCACCAACCAGACATACTGGGAACCTTCCTGGACCACATCAACTGCTACCAAAGGGTGGTGACGGGGGAACCACCCCACGCAGCTACGGACTCACACTGACCTAGGGAGACAAGGTGGCGCTGACCTTACCTGGATGAGAGCCACCAGCATGACTTGGGGTGCCAATGCATAGAACAAAGGCCAGAGAAAGAGCCAACTACCACAGTGGCTGTTGGCAACAGACCACGTGGGTCTGGGGCAACGACCAGCTGAGAGGGGTCAAATTACAGCCACCCATGGGAACTAGTGACAGAGATCAGCTGGAGCGACCAGCTGGGAACCGAAAGTCAAGACTAATGATCGGAAGTGCTAATGGGCCAAATGCCAGGCAGGCGATAAGGCTGAGACTGGCAAACGCATCATTACTATCCAATTTCAGGACCCTAGACCAGCTAATGAGGGAAGTGGAGTATAAGAAGCCTCCTGGATCAGAGGGGCAACATACTTGCCTCTAGGACATAGAGATGACAACATGGCTAAGAAGGACGACCCCACCAACAACTTCTTCATGCTGGACCAATGCCAATTCCAGGCCCTCTTGGACTACAACTGAGGTGGCCAACCCAGGCATGAGGACCAAAGGGGCATCAGGGCACCGGAGCTAGATGCTGTGGACTTCTCCAAGTGGAGGTCTTGGAAGGAGAGGTTCATAGCCACAGTAGCGATCAATGGCTGGAGCAACACTAGAGCCCGGCGGGAGATGGCCGTGTGCATCACTGGTGAGGCCCGGGACCTGATCTCGAGCATCAATCTGGTGGGAGCGATGCAACTGAACCACGACTTCCAACCAGTACTACAGGACATCGAGAACCTCATCATCCCTAGTTCCGACTCAGACATGGCCCGAGCCCAACTGGTCTCAGCCAAGCAGGAGCCCAATGAAGACATACTCAAGTGGAGGAGTAGGATAAGGACCCTATGGATGAGGGCCCATCTGACCCAAACTGTTGCTGAGACAGAAGAGGACCGAGACCTCATCAATCTGTTCCTAAAAGGGTTGGCCCGAGAAGCCACTAAATCTCAGATGTGGGCTTTCCTGCCTCAGACGCTCACTACTGCGGCGCAAAGGGCCCAAAGCATTGAACACATCTTTGGGACCCTCAACAGTGGATCCTCCTCGGGCATCAACGCAATGCAGAACCAGAAACGGATGTGTCTAGCTTGTGAGAAACCTGGACACATCCTGAAGGACTGTCGCATGTGGAAGGCCTTCAAAGCCAAGTTGGGATCCCAAGGGAAAGGGAAAGGGAAGGCCATCCGTGGAAAAGGGAAGACACGAGGAGGAAGGAATAGCCAAGGCAATATGAAGGCAATAGCAGGCCTCCAAGAGAACCAAGAGGAGGACTGGCTCAATGGAGGGACCGATCAAGCCACAGAGATGGAGGAACAAGAGGAAGACGATGAGGAGGAAGAACAACAGGATGACCAGGTGTCGGGAAATGCCTAGAGCCGGGACGCGGATGCCCAGTCCCAACCCAGCTCGATGAATTGGCACCAGGGCCATACACCATAGCTAACTTAGACATTCACGATCAAAAATGAAAATTCAACCACTTCCTCCCCATCAAGATAGGAAAATATGAATGTGCAGCCCTCATAGACTCCAGAAACATCTGGAGAAGTGCCATCTCAGAGTTCACCAAACACCTGGGGATCACCGAAGCCAAGCCAATACAACCTGCACCACAAGTCACAACCGCTCAAAAGGGCATGATAGTCACAGTGCTCGGGGAGACTCCACGCCCCTTGAAACTGATAGTGCAAGGTATGAACAAAAGTTATCTGTTCCAGCCAGCCATAGTAAGAGGCCTCTGCACCACCGTGAACCTGTCTGGGCCATGGCTCAAGACACAGGGTTGGGATGACCTCCACTCACAAGGCTGCCTGAGTATAGAGGGCAATCAAGTCCCCCTCGTGGGATACAGTGCACTTGAGCCCCCCATGAGTGGCATCTTCGCGCTCCTAGACCTTACAATCGAGGTCAGGACAGGACGAAATATCACTGCGCTCATCCCTGATGTTAGAGGGAAACAGGCCAGCCCAGGTCTGGGTTGCTTCGAGACAGGACAAAGGCTCCACTGGGTAGGAGTCCATACAGGGTGAGCCGTCCTCACTCAGGTCCAGCAGGACGGGACCCCCCAACTCCCGGTCATCAACATGACTGACTGAGACATCACCATCAAGGCCAGAACCAACCTGGGAACCATTACAAGCTTGGAGGAAGGGACAGCCTATATTGCCTCCCTCGGCCATTGTACCGTTCTATAAGGTCAGGGGCATGAGGAAGCAGACAGCATAAGTATGTCCAGACTGTAATTGCTAAAACCTGACCAAGGAACACTTCCCCTTCCTCATCCCAGTGTATATAAATGCTGTACAGCAAATACACCATATCCAGTCTAAGTTCAGACTTTGCTC